>ENA-OWON01000171-OWON01000171.1-gut-metagenome-genome-assembly--contig:-NODE-171-length-38829-cov-5.938558_pt1 | contig 38829 bp, 28 predicted proteins | sample MGYA00248257_ERZ651798 | MGnify/ENA primary metagenome ERZ651798 (study PRJEB26908, sample SAMEA4031708) | gut metagenome | biome: gut; feature: normal infant; material: stool | place: China | collected 2015... | reverse complement strand
GCAGATCCGCCGTGCCGCTGAATTTTTACAGAACAGCTTTCCGGGCGGAGCAGAAGTGGTGCTGTTTGAAGCAAATCTTGCGCGAAGTCCAGCGTTACGGAGCTTTTTGATTGAGAAAAGCATGGATGCCAAATGATAAGCTGCCACTTTGTAAAGAAGAAAATGGTTCTGAAAAGCCCATTTCTGGAGAAAAATGATTTGAAAGGAAGAGGAAGAACAGGACAGAGGAAGGAAGAAAAAGATGAATTATAAAATGATCCTGCAGTACGATGGCACGCGCTATAACGGCTGGCAGAAGCAGGGAAATACGGACAACACGATTCAGGGCAAGCTCGAAACGCTGCTGTCCAGGATCGCAGGAGAGCCGGTGGAGATCCACGGCGCGGGCAGAACCGATGCCGGCGTCCATGCGCGGCGTTTCGCGCTCAGCTTCTGCTATACTGGCAAAGTACCGATGCAGAAAATCGTGCCCGCGCTCAACGCCCACCTGCCGCCGGACATCCGCGCAGTGGACATCCGGTCCGTGCCGGACGGCTTCCACGCGCGTTACGCCGCCCACGCCAAGACCTACCGCTACTACATTTTGAACGCGCGGGTGGATGATCCGTTCACCTACGACACCTGCCACAGGGTAGGGGCCGCGCTCAATCTGGCCGCCATGCAGGCCGCTGCAGCGCAGTTCATAGGCACGCACAATTTTTCCGCACTCTGCGCGTCCGGGTCCAGCGCCGCCGCCCACGGGGATACCGTGCGGACGATTACGGATTGTACTGTTATACAGAACGGCGATTTGTTTACAATTTCCGTGACCGCCGACGGCTACCTCTATAATATGGTGCGCATTCTGGCTGGCACGCTCGCGGACGCGGGTCTTGGCAAGCGGACGCCGGAGAGCATCCCCGCCCTGCTGGAAAGCGGGGACCGACGCCGGGCCGGGCCGACGCTGCCCGCAAAAGGGCTGTTTTTGGAGAAAGTAGACTATCCCGGGTTGGATGACGTTTAATGGCGTACCGTAGGGAGGGGTCTTGACCCCTCCGCGGAGCCTGACCACCGCCGCTAACGGCCCGGAGGCGTCAAGACGCCTCCCTACAAACCAACCCATACGCACAAATTTTTTCCGGAAAGGAGGGGGCCCACCTATGAGTAAGGCGGACAGAGATCGGCAGGCATTGCTGCAGCGGCTGGCGCGTGAGCAGAGGCGGGCCCTGAACGCCGCCGCCCGCGACGCAGACCGCGCCCGCACGCCGCGCACCGCTCCCACACCGCGGCGCGATGACAGCCCGCCGTCCCGGACGTCCGAGCAGCCGTCCGCGCAGAGCGCCGCGCGGCTCAAATCCCTGACGCCGCTCTACAAGCAGCGCCAGCAGCGGCGGCTCACCGTCCTGATCGTCATTATCATTGTGCTGGCGCTGGCGCTCACCGTTGTGACCGGCACACTGTCGGCCTCTCTGGCGCTGCTGGGTGATGCCGTGGACAGCGCGTCGCTCTACCTGAACCGCGCCGACGGCGGCTGGCCGACCACTACCGGCATCACCGAGCCGCTGCAAATCGAACCGCTGGCGGACGGCTTCGTCGAGCTGGGCAATGAGGATGTGCTCGTCTACTCGGCCTACGGCTCCAAAATTCTGAGCCTGCAGCCGTCCTACGCGCGGCCCGTGCTGGCTGTGGGCGGCACCCACTTTGTGGTCTACAACCGCGCGGGCAGTGAGCTGACCGTATGCAGCCGCACCCGCACGCTCTACACACAGCGCTTTGACGAGGACATTCTGCTCTGCGCCATGTCAAACAACAACTCGCTGGCCGTCGTGACCGACGCGGACCGTTTTGCCGGCTGGGTACACATCTATGACCCTTCGATGCGGGAGCTGTACAGCTGGCGGATGCCCCAGTCGATGGGCACGCCGATTGCGCTTGACTTTGCCCCCGACAACCGCAGGTTTGCCTCGGGCATGATTGCCGCGCGGGACGGGCAGCTGAACTGTTCGGTCTACTTTATGAGCCTCGACTCCGACACCGAGGGGCTGCTCTACACCGCCGACGCGGGCAGCATGCTGCTGCGGCTGGACTGGCAGAGCGAGAACCGCGTCATGGCCGTGTTTGACACCTACATTGCGGTCATCGACCCCCGCACCGCCGCCGAGGTCGCACGCTACGACTACGGCGGGGCCGCGCTGCAAAGCGTTGCGCCCGGACGCCGCCAGACCGCGCTGCTTCTGAACGTACACGGCGGCAACAGCCTGGTCACCCTGTCCGAAAGCCTCACCGTTATGTCGGAGATTCCCGCACGGCAGGCGTTTGCGGTCTCGGCCACCGACACCGACATTTATCTGCTCTGCCCCGATGCCGTTGAGTGCTACGGCTACGACGGCGTGCAGAACTGGGTGCAGACCGGCCTGCCGTCCCGCCCGCTGGCGGTCCTGCACGGCAAGCAGACGCTGGTCTTTACCGGCAGTCAGGCGGACATTTTGGCGAAGCCAGCCGAGTAGTTCCGAAGCCTTCCCCTTCGGGGGAAGGTGGCCCCGCAGGGCCGGATAAGGGGCTGCCTTGCCGCAATAACCAATTTGCGGGCAATAATGGCAAGGTTCACCCTCATCCGTCAGCGGGCGGGGCCGCTGACAGCTTGCCCCTCGGGGGAAGCCGTTCGACCCGCAAGTAATCCAACAGAAAGAAGTACCCATCTATGTCTTTTTCTCCCGCACTTGTCTATGATTTTATTTTTCTGGCCGTATTTTCCTTTGCCGCTGTCAAAAGCTGGCAGAAGGGCTTTCTCGCCGGGCTGACCGAGCTGATCGGCGCGGTGCTGGGCGTCGGCATTGCCTCCTGGGGCAGCCGCACGCTGGCCCCGAAAGTCTACCTTAGCTTTTTCAGCGACTCCGTCTCCACCCGGGTCGAGCAGGCCGTCGCACAGTCGGGCGGCGATATTGCCGCTGCGGTGCAGGGGCTGGACTTTCTGCCGGAATCCATCCGTGCCGCGCTGGCCGCGGGTCTGCAGACTGCCGGGAACCAGCTGCCCGAAAAGATCAACGCCCTGCTGGAGCCGCTTTTCCTGCCGCTGGTGCAGGCGTTGCTGTTTGTGCTGCTCTGCATGATCGTGCGCTGGGTGTTCGCCCTGCTGGTGCGGCTGCTGCGCGGCGTCAATCTTATCCCGCTGGTGGGCGGCGCCAACCGGCTGCTGGGTCTGGTGCTGGGCCTTGTGACCGGCGCGTTCGACTGCTGGCTGCTGGCGCTGCTGCTCTGGTTCGCCGCCAGCATCACCACCGGCCAGATTGACTGGTTGACCACCGGCGTTTTGCAGCGCAGCGTCGGGTACAGCCTTTTTGGTGCGTTCAACCCATTTTTGCTCCATTATTAAACAAATTCTGAACAAGCCCCGCCAAAACTTGCAATTTGGCAGGGTTTGTTTAATAATAGTAGTGTAGCTGCGGTGCGGCGGGCAGGGGACTGCCCGCCCTACGTAGGGCGGATTTCCTATCCACCCGCCGGGCGTCGAGAACGCCGCCCCCTACAACAATTTATCGCAATCCCACGTGCCTCTTATCGGGCACTTTTCATAGAGGTGAAGTAAATGCTTTGTGTTAAATGCCAAAAACGCCCCGCTGTCGTGTTTGTGCAGCGGCTTGAAAACGGCAAGGCCGTGCAGGAGGGCTACTGCCTGACCTGCGCCCGTGCCATGCACATCCAGCCTGTGGATGATCTGATGAAACAGTTCGGCATGTCCGACCAGGATCTGGAAAACATGGAGGAGCGGATGTCCAGCTTTTTGCAGGAGGCCTCCGACTCCGGCATGCTGGCCCCCATGATGAACGGCGACGACACCGACGCCGGTGACGAGCCCGCCCCGCAGGACGATTTTGTCCCGGGCGGCAGCCCCGTGTTCCCGTTCGGCTTTGGTGCGCGCCAGAATAAGGACGACGCCAAGTCCAAAAACGGCAAGAAGGAAAAGGCTCCCCGCCGCAAGTTCCTTGAGACCTACTGCGAGAACCTGACCCAGAAGGCCCGCGACGGCAAGACGGACCGCATCATTGGCCGTGACCGCGAAATTTACCGCACGATCCAGATTTTGTGCCGCCGCCAGAAGAACAACCCCTGCCTGATCGGCGAGGCCGGTGTCGGCAAGACTGCGATTGCTGAGGGTATCGCCCAGCGCATTGCCGAGGGCAAGGTCCCCGCGCGTCTGCAGGACAAGGAAATTTACCTGCTCGACATGACGTCCCTCGTCGCAGGCACCCAGTTCCGCGGCCAGTTTGAGCAGCGTGTCAAGGGCCTCATCAGCGAGGTCAAGGCTGCGGGCAACATCATCCTGTTTATTGATGAGATCCACTCCATCGTCGGCGCGGGCGACTCCGACGGCTCTATGAACGCCGCCAACATCATGAAGCCCGCGCTGTCCCGCGGGCAGATGCAGGTCATCGGCGCAACGACGTTTGCCGAGTATCGCAAGTATATTGAGAAGGATTCCGCGTTGGAGCGCCGTTTCCAGCCCGTCAAGGTCGAGGAACCGTCGCTGCTGGACACCATCGAGGTCATCAAGGGCATCCGCGTCTACTATGAAAAGCACCACTGCGTCCGTGTGTCCGACCCTATTGTGACGAGCATCGTCAAGCTGTCGGAACGCTACATCACGGACCGTTTCCTGCCGGACAAGGCCATTGACCTGCTGGATGAATCCTGCGCCTGCTGCAACCTGCGCCATCCTGAAATTACAGAGCTCATGGAGACCCAGCGCACCGTGGCCGATTTGGAGACCCGCGAGCACGAACTGGAGAACCCCGAGCCGCAGAACGGCCAGGACGCTGCCATCGACTACGAGGCACTGGCCGCGGTCAAGACCGATCTGGCGAAGCAGCGCGAAAAGCTGCCCGCCCTGCAGCTGAAGGTCGCGGAAATTGAAGTGACCATGGACGACGTCGCACAGGTCATTGAGCTTTGGACCGGTGTGCCTGCTGTGAAGATCAAAGAGACCGAGTATGGCCGCCTGCAGGGGCTGGAGGATGCCCTCAAGGCGCACATCATCGGCCAGGACGAGGCTGTCCACGCCGTGGCCGGGGCCATCAAGCGCGCCCGCGCCGACCTGTCTGGCCGTCACCGCCCGGCCAGCTTTATCTTCGTCGGCCCCACCGGCGTCGGCAAGACCGAGCTGGTCAAGCAGCTGGCCAGCCAGCTGTTCGACACCGTTGACCCGCTCATTTCCATCGACATGAGCGAGTACATGGAAAAGTACGCGGTGTCCCGCCTCATCGGTTCGCCCCCGGGCTATGTCGGCTACGACGAGGCCGGGCAGCTGACCGAGAAGGTCCGCCGCCATCCCTACAGCGTCGTGCTGTTCGACGAGATCGAAAAAGCACATCCTGACGTTATGAATATCCTGCTGCAGATTCTGGACGAGGGCAAGATCAACGACGCGCAGGGCCGCACGGTGGACTTTTCGAACACGGTCATCTGCATGACTTCCAACGCGGGCTCCACCGACCAGAGCGGCGCGACGGGCTTCGGCAAAAAGGCCGAGGTCGCCAGCGCGGACCGCAGCATGAAGGCGCTGCAGGAGTTCCTGCGCCCCGAGTTCATCGGCCGTGTGGACGAGATCATTACGTTCAAGCCGCTGAGCAAGGAAGACCTTGAGAAGATCGCCGCGCTCATGCTCGACGAGTACAAGCCCGGCTTGGCCGCGCACGGCATCACGCTGCACTACACGCAGCCCGCGCTGGCGGACATCGTAGCCGAAAGCCCCACCAAATACGGTGCGCGTGAGCTGCGCCGCACGATCCGCAAGACCATTGAGGATCCCGTCTCCGACGCGCTCGTCGATGGCCGCCTGGATGGCCGCGAGGTCACGCTGGAGCTGGCCGACCACGACGGCAGGGCCGTGCTGGAAATTTAAGGGGCGCACCATGTACAGAAAACTGGCTGCCCTGGTGCTGGCCGCGGCGCTGCTGTGCAGTTGCTCGGCCCGCGTCACGGTGCAGCGTTATCCCGCAGAGCTGCCCCGGGCCGAAAGCCCCGCCGCCACCCCGACGCCGGAGCCTGTGCCCACCTTTACCGAGGAGCAGAAGGCCTACGGCAGCGCCGCACTGCTGACCGATGCCACCGTGCTCGTCAACGTGTTTTTGAACGACGCCGCCCACGGGCATACCTGGGACGCCGAGAGCCGCGCTGCCGCTGTGCAGCGCACCCAGCTGGCCATAGACTGGATCACCGAGCAGGCCGCGGGCTACGAGGCCGCGGTGAATCTGATCTGTGATCGCAGCGCGGACGGCAGCGATTCAACGCTGACACGCAGTTATCTTGTGCAGTCTGCCATGCAGGGCGGCGAAAATTCCGAGGAAAGCTCCGCTTTTCTCGACGAGATGGATACGCTGTGCGCGTCGCTGGCCGCCGACAGCCGTCTGGCTGCCTACGGGGCCCGGCACATCGCGTTTTTGTTCTTCCTGCCCATCAGCGGGACATCCTTCACGATGGCTCACTACGCCGACGACGGCGACAGCTTTTATTATGAATACAGCTGCCTGTACAAAACCGACGCCTACACCGACGGCGAGGCGGAATCCCCGGCGACCTACGCCCACGAGATTCTGCATTTGTTCGGCGCGCCCGACCTGTATGAGGGCAGCAGCGACCCCTACGTCGACGAGGCACTTGTCAGCTATGTGGCCGACACCTACCCCGGCGATATTATGCTGAGCACCTACGAGGACGACGGCTCAAGCCGGTTTGACGCCATCACAAAGGAGATCAGTCCGCTGACGGCCTACTGTCTGGGGCTGGCCGACACCTGCCCCGAGCTTGCGCAGTTCCCCCTGCTGGCCGACATGACCCCCGGCGTTTTCTCTTACGGAGCCGACGGGGAAGCGGGGAGTGCAGAGGCCGGCGAGAGCTGGCCGGGCGCGGTAGCAGTGTAAATTGTTGTAGGGGAGGGATTTATCCCTCCCGGGAGCTTTGCGCCAGCCGCCCAGTGCACGGGAGGCATAAATGCCTCCCCTACAAGCTACAGCAAGTTTGTTGCGCCAGGTTTTGTAGGGGGCGGCGTCCTCGACGCCCCGCGGAGGGGTCAAGACCCCTCCCTACACGCCTTCGGGCACTCGCCCCAGAAGGGAGGTCACACCCATGCTGAACGATACCTTTCCGCTGCGGGTCGAAGCGATCCCGGCGGCACACGCGTCGGAGTGGCGCGCGGACGACTCATTCCCGCCCAGCGAGACGCAAGCCTGGCAGCTGATCTTTGTGCGCAGCGGCACCATTGAGGAACGCTGCGATGCCCGCCACGTGCTGCTGCGGGCGGGCGGACTGCTGTTCCACCAGCCGGGGGAGGTCTTTGCTATGACCACCGTCGGCGAGGTCCCGCCCGAGACGCTGCGCATCGACTTTTACTGCACCGGCGCGGCCATGGACCGTTTCCGCGGCGCGATGCTGCACACGGAGCCTGCCGAGCAGCATGACCTGAACTGGCTGGCAAATGCCGCCAACGAGCTGTTCGACGCCGCCCCCGTGCCGGGCGGACGGCCTGTCTTAAAGGAGGAGCTGCCCTTCGGCGCGATGCAGCAGTTCATCATCCATCTGGAAAATCTGCTGATTTTGCTGGCCCGCCGCTGCCGCCGTACCAAGCGCCCCGTGGCCCGCGTCCGGCGGGAGCGCCGCCAGAACGCGCTGGTCGAGGACGCCCGCGCCTATTTTGCCGAAAATCTTGCGCATGAACTGAAGATCGACGACATCTGCACGGCGCTGGGCTGCACGCGGCCCCAGCTGCAGCAGGCGTTCCGCGCGCGGCTCCACCGCACGGCCATGGAGGAATTTTCCGCCATGCGCATCGAGTACGCGGCCCAGCTGCTGGCCCGCGGGGCATCCCCCGGCGAGGTCGCCGCGCAGATGGGCTACTGCTCCGGCGCGTATTTCAGCCAGAAATTCCGCGCTGCCACGGGGCACACACCGTCCGCCTACCGCCGCATTCAGCAGGGCCTGCCCGCCCGGCGGCAAAACAGGCAACAAAAAGGCAAATCAGAATCAAAAACTCCTATTGCAGAAACTCCGCAGAAAGAGTAGAATACAAGCAAAGAGAGGCGAGCCGCCCGGTTCGCACGCAACAATATCATATAACATAAGGAGACGACTGTTATGGCAATTCTGGTTAGCGGTGGCGCCGGCTACATCGGCAGCCACACCTGTGTGGAACTTCTGGCCGCAGGGTACGACATCGTTGTAGCCGATAACTACTACAACTCCTGCCCCGAGGCCCTGGCCCGCGTCAAGAAGATCGCCGGCAAGGACTTCCGTTTTGTCGAGGCCGACATGACCGACAAGGACGCCGTGGAGAAGATCTTTGCCGAGAACGAGGACATTGACTGTGTCATCCAGTTCGCCGCCTACAAGGCCGTCGGCGAGAGCGTTTCCAAGCCTATCGAGTACTACTCCAACAATCTGGCCTGCACGCTGAACATTCTGGATGTCATGCGCCGTCACAACTGCCACAACATCATCTTCTCCTCCTCCGCCACGGTCTACGGCGACCCCGCCAGCGTGCCCATCCGCGAGGATTTCCCCGTCGGCGGCACCACGAACCCCTACGGCACCACGAAGGTGTTCACCGAGCGCATTCTGACCGACTGCTGCCACGCCGACCCCGAGCTGAACGTTGCGCTGCTGCGTTACTTCAACCCCATCGGTGCGCATCCGTCCGGCCTGATCGGCGAGGACCCCAACGGCATCCCCAACAACCTCGTGCCTTACATCGCCAAGGTCGCTGTCGGCAAGCTGGAGAAGGTCCATGTCTTTGGCAATGACTACCCGACCCCCGACGGCACCGGCGTGCGCGACTATATCCATGTTGTCGACCTGGCCCGCGGCCATGTTGCTGCCATTAAAAAGCTGGAGCAGAAGCCCGGCCTGTTCATCTGCAACCTGGGCACCGGCCACGGCTACAGCGTGCTGGACGTCATCAACGCCTTCAGCAAGGCCTGCGGCAAGGAGATTCCCTATGTCATCGACCCGCGCCGCCCCGGCGACATTGCCGAGTGCTGGTGCGATCCCTCCAAGGCCAAGCGTGAACTCGGCTGGGAGGCCCAGTACGGCATTGAGGAAATGTGCGCCCACAGCTGGAACTGGCAGAGCCACAACCCGGACGGGTATAAGACTGCGGAATAAAATTGCATAAAGTTAAGAATGCCCGATGCGGTGACGAGCCGTATCGGGCATTTGTTTTGTATGCCTTCCCCCTCGGGGGAAGGTGGCCGAGGCCCCGACCGAGGCCGGATGAGGGACGGGTCTGCCACAGCTGCCCGTAAACGGGTTGCAATGGCAAGGTTGCCCCTCATCAGTCAGCGGGCGGAGCCGCTGACAGCTTCCCCCAAGGGGGAAGCCTTTCTTTTACACATACATCTCCTGACTTCTCGGCGGGAGCTTGGGTACGGCAGGCAGGGGTGCGGCGGCGGTGCGCCAGGCCGCGGGGGAGAGGCCCACCTCCCGCTTAAAGACGCGGCACAGATAATTGGCCCCGGAAAACCCCGTCAGGCCCGCGATCATGTCCAGATTGTACTCATCGGTCAGCAGCAGCGTCTTGACTGCCTCGATGCGCACATTCGTCATGTACTTGCCCGGCGGCACCCCCATCTCCTGCTTAAAGACGCGCACCAGATGGCTTTTTGTCACGCCGAGCTGCTCGCTCAGCTCCTCGACGCCGTAGAGCGCCATATAATTCTGGCGGATGGCCGCCACGGCCTCGGCCACAAGCGGCGGCAGGGGACGGGCGGTCTCGTCGGCCTTGGCTGCGGCGCAGAGCAGCGCGTAGGCCATGGGGGCCGTCTGCGCGCCGCACAGCTGTGCGATCAGCTCCGCCGCGCCGGGGCAGGCAGCGCCGTCCGCCCAGCGCGCCGCCCCCAGTTGCAACAGGTAGGCGTCCGTGCAGTGGCCGGTCAGCCGCACGGCCAGCAGGTGGCAGTCGCTCTGCGGCGTCAGCACCAGGGGGGCAGGGCCCAGCAGAATATCGCCGCTTTGGCCCGGGCGGTCAACGCCGTCCAGCAGGCACGCCCCGCGGGAAAGCACCCCCACCCACAGGCCGTCTCCGGCCAGAGCCAGCGGCGCTGTGCCGTCCAATTCCGCCGTTTCGGCAGCGGTGCAGTAAATTTCCGGGTCAAATATCAATTTCGACACCTCTATATCAATAAAATGCTATTTTCAAATAGATTATAACCTGTTATTATAATCATGTCAACAGAAACAGCCCCCTCTACACGGGCTGAAACCACTGAATACATTTGGAGGATGAGCATTATGGCTTCCATTAGCTGCCGTCACGTTAAGAAAGTTTACCCCGGCAATGTTACTGCCGTTCCCGATTTCAACCTGGAAATCGCGGATAAGGAATTTATCGTTTTCGTCGGTCCTTCCGGCTGCGGTAAGTCCACCACCCTGCGTATGATCGCCGGGCTGGAGGAGATTTCCGGCGGTGAGATGTACATCGGTGACCGTCTGATCAACGACGTTCCCCCGAAGGACCGCGACATCGCGATGGTCTTCCAGAACTACGCTCTGTACCCGCACATGACCGTTTACAAGAACATGGCCTTCGGTCTGGAGCTGCGCAAGATGCCCAAGGACGAGATCGACAAGCGCGTCCGTGAGGCTGCCAAGATCCTGGAGATTGAGCACCTGCTTGACCGTAAGCCGAAGGCTCTGTCCGGTGGTCAGCGTCAGCGTGTTGCCCTGGGCCGTGCAATGGTCCGTAACCCGGCGGTCTTCCTGCTCGACGAGCCTCTGTCCAACCTGGATGCCAAGCTGCGTACCAGCATGCGTACCGAGATCATCAAGCTGCACAAGAAGCTGGCTACCACCTTCATCTACGTTACCCACGACCAGACCGAGGCTATGACCATGGGCGATCGTATCGTCGTTATGAAAGACGGCATGATCCAGCAGGTCGATACCCCGCAGAACCTGTACGATTATCCCTGCAACATCTTCGTTGCCGGCTTTATCGGCAGCCCGCAGATGAACTTCCTGGACGGCACCCTGAAGAAGGCCGGCGATCAGTTCGTCGTTGATCTGTCCGGCACCGAGGTTCCGCTGCCCAAGGAGAAGACCGCTGACGGCAAGCTGGACGCTTACGTCGGCAAGACCCTGAAGGTCGGCATCCGTCCCGAGGACATCAAGGACGACGAGGAGTTCCTGGAAAAGCATCCCAACAGCCACCTGAGCGCTGAGGTTGAGGTTTCCGAGCTGATGGGCGCTGAGATCTATCTGTACCTGACCTACCAGGGCCAGAACCTGATGGCTCGCGTTGCTCCCACCTCCAAGTCTCGCCGCGGCGACAAGATCACTGTCGCTATGGATACCAACAAGATCCACCTGTTCGATCCCGAGACGGAGAAGACCCTGCTCAACTAATTTTTACAGCATTCATAGCGGTTCCGTTGCGGCGGAACCGCTTTTTTAGTAATACTGCGCCGCAAAAGCCGCGCTGCATCGACAGCTGCCGGAGCACAGCGGCACCAAACGGAGGCTCAAACCATGCGCATCGCCAACTACCTGCGGCCTGACTGCGTCGCACTGCGCCAACGGGCAGACTCGCTCACCGGTGCAGTGCAGCAGATGGTTACACTGCTGGACGGGACTGACAATCTGACTGACACCGCTGTGTTCGCGGCGGACGTCCGCGCCCGGCTGGCGCTGGGCGGCGTCTGTGTGGGCAACGGCCTGGCCATCCCGCACGCCAAAAGCACCGCCGTCAAGCAGCTGCAGCTGGCTGCGCTGACGCTGGACCCGCCGCTGCCCTGCGACACACCGGACGGCAAGCCGCTGGACCTGCTGGTGATGATCGCCGCCCCCGCCGAAGCCAACGACCTGCACGTACAGGTGCTGGCCGAGCTGGCGACGCTCTTTCTGGACACCGATTTCTGCGCCCGCCTGCGGGAGAGTGAGACCCCCGAGGCATTCTGCCGCGCCATCTCCGCGCGGGAGGAGCAGGACGCGCAGGAGCCGCCGTCTGCCCCGTCTGACGCAGCGCCGGGCGCCGCCAAGCCCAGCTATCAGCTGCTGGCCGTGACGGCCTGCCCCACCGGCATCGCGCACACCTACCTGGCGGCGGAGGCGCTCCAGCAAGCCGCGCAGGCCCGCGGCCTGACGCTCAAGGTCGAGACGAACGGCGCTGCCGGTGTCAACGACGAGCTGACCGATGATGAGATCCAGGCCGCAGAGTGCGTGATCGTGGCGGTGGATCGCTCGATCCCGCTGGCACGGTTCGTTGGCAAGCGGCTGGTCTATGCCTCGGCGGGGGATGCCGTGCGCGACGCGGACAGACTGCTGGAAAAGGCCGTTTCCGGCAAGGCTCCCGTCTACCGCGGCGGGCACGCCTTCCGCACCAGCGACTGGAAGGAGCTGGGCCGCGAATACTACGGCCACCTGATGAGCGGCATCTCCCACATGCTGCCGTTTGTTGTGGCGGGCGGCGTGATGCTGGCGCTTTCCCTGCTGCTGCAGCACCTTTTTGGCCGCAGCGACATCACCACCATGATGACGAACGTCGGCAACGCTGCGTTCAGGATGATGTACCCCGTGCTGGCTGCGTTCATCGCTTACAGCATTGCGGACCGCCCCGGCTTTATGCCCGGCCTGATGGGCGGCTACCTGGCACAGCTCGGCACAACCACCGCCCCCCGGTTGGGCTGGATCTCCAGCGGGTTCTGGGGGGCCATTGTCGCGGGCTTTGCTGCCGGTCTGGCTGTGCGGCTTCTGAATTACCTGTTCCGCCGCATTCCGCAGGAGCTGGATCACATCAAAACCGGGCTGCTGGTCCCGCTGTTGAGTCTGCTGTTTGTCGGTGCCCTGATGGTCATGGCCATCAATCCGCCGCTCGGGCGTTTCAATGCCTGGCTTTCCATCCAGCTGGATGGTATGCAGGGCGGCAGCCGTCTGGTGCTGGGCACGCTGCTGGGCGGCATGATGGCTACCGACTACGGCGGGCCGATCAACAAGGCCGCCTACGTCAGCGGCACGCTGGCACTGGTAGACCAGCAGTATGACCTGATGGCCGCTGTCATGGCGGGCGGCATGATTCCGCCGCTGGGCATTGGGCTGGCCTGCCTGCTGTTCCCGACGCGGTTCACCAGCACCGAGCGTTGCTCTGCGCCGCAGACCCTGCTGATGGGCGCGACCTTCGTGACCGAGGGTGCGCTGCCGTTTGCACTGCGCGATCCGCTGCGGGTCAGCCTCGCCTGCATCGCAGGCAGTGCACTGGCCGGGTTCATAACGATTTTGCTGGGCTGCGGGTGTCCCGCGCCGCACGGCGGGTTGTTTTTGCTGCCGGTCATGGAAAACCCGCCGGGCTTTCTGATTGCGCTGGCTGTCGGCACCCTGACCACGGCCCTGCTGCTGGGTATGCTGAAAAAGCCGCTGAAGCATTGATTTTCGCTTTACTTTTCGTATTTTTCAGTAGTCTTATACAAATTGTATTTACATAAAGCCCCGCTGTGCGTTGCGTACAGCGGGGCTTTATGCTATAATTTAGTATATATGTGATTTTTGTGGAGGAGGGCCCCGTCCCTATGGAACAGGTCAAATCATTTTGTCGGCGGTACCGTCGGCTTCTGCTGGCTGCGGCCTATCTGGCTATTTTTGCCGTGGGCGTGCTGTATCTGCGCGTCACGGTCAACATCCCGCCGGAGGGCGACGATAAGCTGACGCTGAACCTCTGGCTGTATGACTTCCAGCGGATGCCGTTCTGGCAGTATGCTCTGCAGGACCTGCAGGGGCGGCTGCGGTACTTTACGCTGCAGGAGGTCCGTTTTTTCCCGTTCCATTACCCGAACGCCGTCGACCTGCTGTTTTACACCAGCCTGACGCACTACCGGCTCTACATCATTGCCTGGACCGGCGCGGCGGCCTTCGCTGTCAGCCGCGTGGCGGCCAGACTGGGCAGCGGGGATGCGCTGGCGCTGGGCGGCTTTGCGCTGGCGCTGGCCGCGGCCCCCATCTGGAACGAGGGCATGTACAGCTACTACGCCGTACCGCAGCGGGCGTTGTTCTGGGCTATGACGGCCTGGCTCTGCCTGTTTGCGTGGCAGGGGACACGGCACCGCCGCTGGGCTGTGCTGGGCGCGGTGCTGTCCTTTATCGCCTGCGGCACCTATGAGATTGGCTATGTCTTTGCGCTGCTGGCGCTCGTCGTCTGGCTGCTGCGCCGACGCAGCGTTAAAAACGCCCTGCTGGACACGGCTCCCGCGCTGGGCGGCATGGGCGCGGCGCTTGTGTTCCACGTTCTGTGCGGGCGCAACGGCGGCACCGGCAACGAGCTTTCTCTGGATATTCCCGCCGTGCTGCGCGTCACCGTGCAGCAGATGGCCGCGTCGCTCCCCGGGCTGAACTCCCGCCTTTTGCAGGAGGACGCCGGGGTCATCACGAACGGGGATCGGCTGTGGCCGCTGGCGCTGGGTGTGCTGGCCGGACTGTTGATCTTCTTCGGCGTGCCGTTTAAAAAGCTGCGCGGCAGAACGCTGGGCACACTGGCCGGGTTCGGTCTGGCCGTCTGGGCACTGCCCGCGCTGCTGCTGGCTTTGTCCGCCCGCTATCAGCAGCCTGAGGCCATTACCTGGCAGTGGGGCTACATTCCCGCGGCGGCCAGCTCCATCGGCTTTACGCTGCTCGCCGCGGCGCTGCTGGCACTGCTGGCGGGGCTGTGCTGTAAGCTGCCGAACGTTCTCTCCGTGGTATCACGACTGGCCCTGACGGCGGCGCTGGCGGTGGGTCTCTGCCTGAACGGCGGCTACCTGCGCGGTGTCGTGCGCACCCACCATGCCGAGAACCTCGCTGCCTATCAGTTCTTTGTCCGCACGATTGAGGCCGGTCTTGCCGATGCCGTACAATCCGACGACCTGATTCTCTGCAACGAGAACGTCTGGGACAGCAACGCGGAGGCCGAGTCCGCCTTCTTCAGCCGGTTCACCGGGCGCGCCCTGCACGCACAGGTCCTTTGGACCGAGAGCCCCGCCACCGACGGCGACGCCTACGCCTACCAGACCTACCGCAATTACGGCGGCTACGATCTGGCGTGGTGCGGCAGACTGCAAAGCGCCGACAGTGACCTGATGGACGGGGTACAGGTCTACGTGCAGAGTGCCTATGTCCCCGACAACGCTGTCATCAAGTACAAGGTCCGTCTGGCCGACGGCACCGAGGAAGCCCGCGCCATCTGCCTGCTGGACTGCACCCAGACCCCGCGGGACCGGAACGGCGACTATCTGGCCACTGTTGAGGACACGTCCATCGTGAACGCCAAGCTCATGATCTGGGACGGCTGATAAACTGTGAGGGAGCCCCGGATGAAACACTTTTTTGCCTTTTGCCGCCGCAACCGGCTGTTTGCGGCGCTGCTGGCCGCCGAGCTGGCCGTTGTCTGCGCGCTGGCAGCCGGGCTGTTCGGCGCACCGTATAAGCTGGCGCTGACGCCCGGCGACTTTACAAACACCCTGCCCGACATTGCCGCCGCGGACGACGACGGCTTAAAAATCTGGAACCAGATCGGCTATCACAGCGACGACCCGATGACCTTCTCGGCAGACAATATTGCTTTGCCTTCCGGTGCGTATGAGGTCACAGTCCGTTATTTTTCCTGCCAGACGCCCGACGCGCCCACCTTTAATATGCTCAACGCTGCCGGGTCGCTGACCTTTGCCAGTGAACGCAGCCCTGCCGCCGTGACCTTTGACGCGCTGCGGCTGGACGACTGCCACCGCAGCCTGACGACCCGGCTTTGGGTCGGCTTCGGTGCGCGGATGCAGGACCTGACCGCCACCGTCACCTACGACCAGGGCCAGCTGTACATTTACAGCATCACCCTGACCGAGCAGCCCATCTACCGCGCGGCGCGGCTGCTCTGCTTCCTTGTGCTGTTTGCCGCCGCGGACGCCGCACTGCTGCTCCTGTTTGCCCATGTGGGGGAGCGGGGCGCTGCCCGCCGCCGTGCGCTGCGTCTGCCGCTGGCGCTGGCGGGCATCACGCTGCTGGCCTGCCTGCCGCTGTTCAGCAACTATCTGTACTTCGGCCATGATTTGGAATTTCACATGCAGCGCATCGCCGCCATGGCTGCGGAGCTGTCCTACGGGCAGTTCCCGGTGCGGCTGACCACGACCACGCTGAACGGCTATGGCTACGCCAGCCCGCTTTGCTACTGTGAGCTGTTTTTGCTGCTGCCCGCGCTGCTCTACAACCTGTGGCTGCCGCTGCGCACCTGCTACCAGGTCTACCTCTTTGCGGTCACGCTGGCGACCTGCCTGATCGCCTATTTCAACTTTGCCAAAATCACGGCCAGCCGTCGGCTGGGTCTGCTGGGGGCACTTCTCTACACGCTGTCCGCCTATCGGCTGACCTGCGTCTACACCCGCGCCGCCGTCGGCGAGTTCACGGCCATGGCGTTTTTCCCGCTCGTGCTGCTGGGTCTGTACGGCATCTACACCAGCGACAGGCCCCGCTTCGGGGACTGGCTGCCGATGGCGCTGGGCATGGCGGCCATGGTGCAGAGCCATCTGCTCTCCTGTGAGCTGACGGCGCTGCTGCTGATTTTGTTTTGTCTTTTGCGCCTGCGGGAGACTCTCCGCCCCGCGCGGCTGCTGGCCTGGGTCAAGGCCGCGCTGCTGGCCGTGGGGCTGAGCGCGTGGTATCTTTTCCCGTTTTTTATTTCCATCCGCTCCATCCCGTTCCTTGTCAACCGCAGTGATCTGGTCGGTAAGCTGCAAAAGCACGGTCTGTACGCCGTGCAGCTGTTCAGCTTCTTCGGCACGGCGGGCGGCTCCTCCGCCGAGGGCACGACCCACGACATGGCGCTGACCCCCGGTCTGCCGCTGCTGCTGGCGCTTGCGCTGGCGTTTTACTGCCTGTGGCACGCCCAGGCCCGCGGGGACACACGCCCCGCCGCAAAGCACCTGTACACTGCCACCGGCTTTGCCGTGCTGACGCTCGTGCTCTCGCTCCACGCCTTCCCGTGGGATTTTGTCGAGGGCTGGTTCGGCCCCGCCGTCGGCAAGGTCGTGGGAATGTTCCAGTTCCCGTTCCGTTTTCTCTCGCTGGGCACGCTGCTGCTCTGCGCCGCTGCGCTGTTTGCCCTGCAGCTGCTGCCGGAGCGCCGCGCCGCGCTGGCTGTCGCGGGGCTTGTCTGCGCCGCGCTGCTGACCGCCAGCATCACCGAGACGAACATCATGAGCGCCCAGGGCGAAAGCTCCTACGCGACCTACAACCAGAACGCCACCATCAACTCCGTCGGCACGGCGGAATACCTCATCGACGGCGCCAGCTCCTATGAGGCCATCTGGGCGCAGCCCAAGCCCGCCAGCGGCGACCTGCACCTTATCAGCTATGAAAAGCGTGAGGGCGTTGCCTATGTCAGCGTCGAGAACGACGGCGGCGAGGCGGCCATCTCGCTGCCCATCTACAACTACGGCAATTATTATGCCGCCGACGAGAGCGGTGCGCCGTTTGCCATCACCAGCGGCGAGAATATGCGCATCGTACTGACGATCCCCGCGGGCTACACCGGCACGATCCATGTCCGGTACCACGCCCCCGGGTATTGGCGCGCGTTTGAGGTACTCTCCGCCGTCAGCCTGCTGGGGGTCATCGGCTGCGGCGCTTTTGTCCGCCGCAAGCGCCGCACCCCTGCCACTGTGTAAACGAGGTCACTACCCATGCCCAACCGCATCAACTATCAGCTTGAAATGGAAAAGGTCCTGCGCACGCTGGACGGCACCCGCCCGAAGCTGCTGCTGCACGCCTGCTGTGCGCCGTGCTCGAGCGCGACACTGGAGCGCCTGTCCGCGCACTTTGACCTGACCATTCTTTACTACAATCCCAACATCTACCCGCCGGAGGAATACCACCGCCGCGAGGCCGAGCTGGAACGCTTTGTCGAGCAGGCCGGGTATCACTACCCCGTGGTGGAGCTGCCCTACGACCCGCAGGAGTTCTATACCGCCGTGAAGGGGTTGGAAAACGAGCCGGAGAAGGGCGCGCGCTGCACGGTCTGCTATCGGCTGCGGCTGGAGCAGGCCGCCCGCTATGCCGCCGACCACGGCTTTGACTGGTACTGCACAACGCTCTCAATCTCCCCGATGAAGGACCCCGTGCGGCTGAACGAGCTTGGCACCGAGCTGGGCAGGCAGTACGGCGTGCCGTTCCTGCCCAGTGAGTTCCGCAAAAAGGATGGCTACAAGCGCAGCTTACAGTTGAGCGCCGAGTACGGCCTGTACCGGCAGGATTACTGCGGGTGCGTGTTCAGCAAGCGGGAGAGGGAGAAGCAAAACTCTTAAAGCCTTCCCCCTTGGGGGGGAAGGTGGCCCCGCAGGGCCGGATGAGGGGCGAGTCTGCCTCTGCCACCCATTTACGGGCAATATCCGCAAGGCTTTCCCCTCATCAGTCAGCGGGCGGGGCCGCTGACAGCTTCCCCCTTGGGGGAAGCCATTCCACCCGATACTTTTCTCACATACAGGAGAGCCCCCTATGACTTTCTATCAAATTGTTTTTCTCTTCTTCGCCTACTCGTTCCTCGGCTGGGTGGGGGAGGTCCTCTTTACCGCCGTCGTGCACCGCAAATATCAGGACCGCGGCGTGCTGAGCGGTCCGCTCTGCCTTCTGTACGGCGTCGGCGGGCTGGTCATCACCTTTGCCCTCGGCGACATTCGTGAGGGCTGGTTCTTCCTGCTTGTATTCAGCGCCGTCTATGCCACGGTCATCGAGTGGATCGGCGGGCACATTCTGGAGTACACGACCCATACCCGGTGGTGGGATTACAGCGCCATGCCGTTCAATCTGGACGGCTATGTCTGCCTCGGCGCGTCGTTGACCTGGGGTGCGCTCGGCGTTGTCGTGCTCAAATGGGGCAATCCGCTGCTGCTGGCGCTGTACAGCCTTGTGCCGCGCGGCATCTGGGTTGTTGTGCTGCTGGCCGCGCTCGTCGTGTTCTGCGTCGATCTGGTCGGCACGCTGCTGGCCATGGCCGGTCTGCGCTACCGCTGGCACGCCGCCGCGGCTGTAGAAAACCGTCTGGCAAACCTGACCGTCCGCGGCGGCATGTGGATCCTTGACCACGTCGAGCGCCGTATGGCGAAGGCCCATCCCGCACTGACCTTTGTCCGCCCCAAACGGCAGCAGACCGACACGTTTGCCGCCGGGTGCAGCCCGTATAAAATTATTTTACTGTTCTTCATCGGCGCGTTCCTCGGCGACATCACCGAGACGATCTTCTGCCGCGTCACCGGCGGCGAGTGGATGAGCCGCTCCAGCGTCGTGTGGGGGCCGTTCTCCATCGTGTGGGGCCTGGCCATCGCCATGGTCACTCAGCTGCTCTACCGCTACAAGGACAAGCCCGCCAGCTGGCTGTTCGTCATGGGCACGCTGCTGGGCGGTGCGTATGAGTACCTGTGCAGTGTTTTCACCGAGGTCGTTTTCGGTGCGGTGTTCTGGGACTACAGCGCGATCCCGTTCAACCTGGGCGGGCGCATCAACCTGCTGTACTGCTTCTTCTGGGGCTTTGCGGCGATTGCCTGGTTCAAGGTGCTGTTTCCGCCGATCTCCGCCTGCATCGAGAAGCTGCCGCCCCGCGGCGGCAGAGTGCTGACTTGGGCACTGTGCATCTTTATGGCGGCGGACATTGCCGTCAGCTCCGCCGCGCTTGTGCGGTACAATGACCGCCTGAACGGCGTACCTGCGTCCAACAGCGTCGAGGTCTATCTCGACGGGCACTACGGCAATGACCGGATGAATCAGGTCTACCCCAAGGCCGTGCATACGTCCTAAAGCCTTCCCCCTGGGGGGCTGCGCCCGCAGGCGCGTGTCGGAGCGCAACCGCCGGAGGCGGCTCTTAGCGCGTAGACTGAAGGTGGCCCCGCAGGGCCGGATGAGGGGCGAGTGTGCCATCATAACCCGTTCATGGGCAATATCGGCAGGTACAGCCCTCATCAGTCACCTTCGGTGACAGCTTCCCCCGATGGGGAAGCCTTTTAAAATTCTTTGTATATTCCGCACAGATGTGCTATAATAATTTTGTAGCTAATGTATAAGTTTTGAGGAGGCGATGGGTCGTGAACCGTGCAGATGGAATCGATTGCTACCAGAAAGCCCTGCGACAGGGCCAGCGCGATTACCGCGAGAAGATGAACGCTGGGCAGTCGCCGTTTTTGCCCGTATTGGACGATATTCTGCAAAACGTCCCTGTGGAGAACCAGATCCCGCTCGGCCAGGTAGAGATCCCGCTGGAGCTGCTCGTTGGTACCAAGACCTCGGGCCGCACAGCGGCGTTTGCGTCCAACTTTATGCCGCTGCTCGGTCTCAAGACCGAGTTTGCCACCAAGTGGATCAACCTGTGCGTGTCCCATGTGGATGAGGGCATCCGTGACCCCATCACCTGCTATGAGTACATGGGCCGTTTCTACGTGCAGGAGGGCAATAAGCGCGTCAGCGTGCTGAAGTATTTTGACGCCAGCAGCATCACCGGCAATGTCACCCGCGTGGTGCCGCAGTACAGCGACGACCCCGCCGTGCAGATGTACTACGAGTTCATGCACTTTTACCCGGTCATGCAGAACTATCTGCTGACCTTCACCAAGCCCGGCAGCTATGCCCGCCTGCAAAAAATTCTGGGCAAGGCGCCGGACGAAAAGTGGACTGGCGAGGATCGAACCGAGGTCTTATCGCTGTACAACTGGGTCAAGAAGGCGTTTCTGGCCCACGGCGGCGCACGGCTGCAGTGTACCGTCGGCGACGTGCTGCTGCTTCTGCTGCGCGTCTACACCAAGGAGGAGCTGGCCAATTTAAGCCCCAGCGAGCTGAGCGAAAAGCTCGACGCCCTGTGGGACGATGTGCTGGCCCTGCAGAAATCGGACCCCGTGCAGGTCAGCGACAAGCCCGCCGCCCCGAAACAGACCGGCCTGCTGGATTTTATCCTGCCCGGCAAGCACACCGCGCCCAGCCATTTGAAGGTTGCCTTTGTGCATGAGCGCACCCCCAGCACCAGCTCCTGGACAAGCCAGCATGAGTTTGGCCGCACCCAACTGGACACTGTGTTTGAGGGCAAGGTCGAGACGGCAGCCTACTTCAACGCCGTCCCGGGCAAGAACGCCGATGCCCTTGTCGAGCAGGCCATCACCGACGGTGCGGATGTCGTCTTTACGACCAGCCCCAAGCTGGTAGGCGCGTCCCTGCGCGCCGCCGTCCGGCACCCGCAGGTACACATCCTGAACTGCTCGATGGAGATGCCCTACGCCAGCATCCGCACCTACTACACCCGCGTGTATGAGGCCAAGTTCATCACCGGCGCGATTGCCGGTGCCATGGCGGGCGGGGACCGCATCGGCTATGTGGCCGACTACCCCAGCTTCGGCGTGCCTGCCAACATCAACGCATTCGCGCTCGGCGCGCGGATGACGAACCCCAACGTCCGCATCGACCTGCAATGGACCTGTCTGCCCGACCAGGTTGACCCGCTGCACGTCTTTACCCAGAAGGGCATCACGGTCATCTCGGGCCGCGACGCACCGATGCCGAACCGCCCGCAGCGGGAGTTCGGCACGTTTCTGGTGCGCCCGGGCGGCGTGCTGCAGGACCTGGCCACGCCGTTCTGGCACTGGGGCCAGTTCTATGAGAACGTCATCCGCACCGTTTTGAACGGCGGCTGGGTGCGGGACAAGTCCGGCACCGATGGCCGCGCCGTCAACTACTGGTGGGGCATGAACAGCGGCGTCATGGACGTGCTGCTCAGCCGCGAACTGCCGCCCGATGTGACCCATCTGGCGCAGATCCTGCGCACCGGCGTCACCTCCGGCATGATCGACCCGTTCCACTGCCGAATCACCGGGCAGGACGGCAGCGTCAAGAACAGCGGACGCCACGGGCTGGACCTGGAGCAGATCGCCCACATGGACTGGCTGTGCGACGCCGTTGACGGCCACATCCCCGAATATGACGAGCTGGCCGAGGTCTCGAAGCCGATGTACCGGATGCAGGGCATCCACCGCGATCTTCTTCCCGTCGAGAAGGAGGCCGAGCTATGAAGATCCTGGCCGTTGCGGACGAGGAGTGCAAGGCCCTCTGGGACTACTTCACCCCCGACAAGCTCGAGGGCGTCGAACTCATCATCGCCTGCGGCGATTTGAGCCGCCATTATCTGGAATACCTTGCCACCATGGCGCCCGTGCCGCTTTTGTACGTACACGGCAACCATGACGAGAGCTACGACACCCGCCCGCCGCAGGGCGTCATCTGCCTGGATGACGACGTGTACGTACACAACGGCCTGCGCATCGCCGGGCTGGGCGGCAGCTGCCGCTACCGCACCGGCGCCTGGCAGTTTACCGAGGCCGAGATGAAAAAGCGCATCAACCATCTGCGCGGCAAGATTGACCGCCATGGCGGCATTGACATACTGGTCACCCACGCGCCGCTGCACGGCTACGGCGATATGACCGACCTGCCGCACCGCGGCTTCACAGCGTTTTCGGTCCTGCTGGACCGCTACCATCCGCAGCTGATGCTGCACGGGCACATCCATCTGAACTACGGCTGCTCCATCCCGCGGGAGCAACAGTACGGCGCGACCCGCATTGTCAATTGCTATGAGCGGGTGTATCTGGACGTGGACGCCCCCGCCCCCAAGCCCCGCCCGCGGCTGTTTGCTTCGCTGCTGGGACGGAATGTCCGGTAGGGGCGAGGCATGCCTCGCCCTCGGCCTTCCCGTGGGCATTCTTCTGCCTTTCACGCTGAGGGCCAGACACGTCCGGCCCCTGCCAAGCGGCACGGCCAACTTCATCAAACAAGGAGAACTATTTCCATGACAAAAATCGCAGTATTCGGTGCAGGCACCTGGGGCATTGCGCTGGCGCGGCTGCTGGCCGCCAACGGGCGCGACGTCACCGTATGGAGCGCCATCCCCGCCGAGCTGAAGTCTTTAAGCACCACGCACCGCCACCCCAACCTGCCCGGTATGGAGCTGCCCGCCGCAATGCACTACACCGCCGACATTGCCGAGGCCTGCACGGGCCGCGACATCCTGCTCTTTGCCGTACCGTCCCCGTTTGTGCGTGCCACCGCAAAAAAGGCCGCGCCGCACATCCCGGAGGGCCAGCTGATCGTTGACGTCGCCAAGGGCGTCGAGGACAAGACCCTGATGACGATGAGCGAGATCATCGAGGATGAGCTTACCAAGGCCGGGCGCAAAGCGCGCGTTGTGGCACTGTCCGGCCCGACCCACGCCGAGGAGGTCGCCCGCGACATGCCCACCGCCATCGTGGCCGCCAGTGCCGACGAGGACGCCGCTAAAACCGTGCAGAAGGTCTTTACCACACCGGCCTTCCGCGTCTACACCAACGATGACCGCCGCGGCACCGAGCTGGGCGGTGCGGTCAAGAACGTCATTGCGCTGGCTGTCGGCATTGCGCTGGGCCTGGGCTACGGTGACAACGCCAAGGCCGCGCTCATCACCCGCGGCAACGCCGAGCTGTCCCGACTGGGCATCGCCATGGGCTGCAAGGCCGAGACCTTTGCGGGCCTGTCCGGTATGGGCGACCTGATCGTCACCTGCACGAGTATGCACAGCCGCAACCTGCACGCCGGTATGCTGATTGGCCGCGGCAAGTCGGTGGAGGAGTCCAAGACCGAGGTCGGCCAGGTCGTTGAGGGCATCAACGCGCTGCCCGCCGCCTGCCGCCTTGCCAGGCAGTATAAGGTCGAAATGCCCATCGTCCAGGCCGTGGAGGCCATTCTGGACGGCAAGCTCGAGGCCCGCAGCGCGCTGATGGCGCTGATGGGCCGCAGCCTCAAGCGCGAATAAGGAGCACCGCCATGGCACAAATCAAGGCCGCATTTTTTGATATTGACGGCACGCTGCTTCCGTTCCACGCCAAGGCCCTGCCGAAATCCACCGTGCAGGCGCTGGCCGCACTGCGAAAAAACGGCGTCAAAACGTTTATTGCCACAGGCCGCCCGCCGGTGCACCTGCCGTACCTGCACGCGCTGGACGGCATCCCGTTTGACGGCTATGTGACGATGAACGGCCAATACTGCTATCTGGCCGACGGCGAGCTGCTGTACACCAAGTACATCCCGGCGGCATCGCTGCAAACGCTGCTGCCGTACATTGAAAAAGAACAGTTGTCCGTCGGTTTTGTAGGAAAGGACTTCTGCCGGTTCAACCTTATCAACGATTTGAGCCGCGACTTTGCCAAAAAGCTGGAGCTGGGGGCCGGGGATGTTGCCGCGCTGATCCAGCACGAGGATATTTACCAGCTTAGCGCGTTCCTGCCGCCGGAGAAGGAGGCCGAGTTCCTGCGCCGCTGCCCCGGCTGCCTGGCTGTGCGCTGGGAGGATGATTTTTGTGATATTCTGCCCGCGGGCGGCGGCAAGCCCAACGGCCTGGCCCACACGCTGGCCCATCTGGGCCTGACGCGGGAGCAGTCCATCGCCTTTGGCGACGGCGGCAACGACGTGACGATGCTGGAATATGCCGGGATCGGCGTCGCCATGGGCAACGCCTGCGATGCCGCCAAGGCCGCCGCGGATTATGTCACCGACGACATTACCGCAGACGGCCTTGCAAAGGCACTGGCGCATTTTGGGCTGATTTGAATAAATTCTCTTCCCCCAAAAGGGAGACGCCCCGCAGGGGCCGCATATATGCGGCCCGCAGCTCTACGGCAGATGACCTCTTGCGGGAAAGCCGCGGGCCGGGCATGCCCGGCCCCTACCGCTATCTATAAAGCAAGCCCCTGACCATCACTCGGTCAGGGGCTGTTTCTTTTACACTTTTTTCCTCACAAACGCCTTTGCCGCAACCGCACACGCGGCGTAGACCACGCCCGCAATGGCCCAGATGAACCAGCTGTACTGCGGCTGGCCGTTGCCGTTGGGGCCGAAGGTGTACCACAGGAAGATGGCAACCACCACCAACCAGTAGGCCGCGGTCAGCGCGGTCAGCCGCCCTTTCACGGCCTTGTGCCCGCGGGTAAAGTCCCCGTCCTCCAGCAGCCGATCCATGGCGTCCTGCACCGTGCCCACCCGCACAAAGGCATACACACCGCAGGCGACCAGCACCAACAGCAGACAGATGGACATCGACATCAAAAACGACACGCCAACCATCACAGCCGCAAACAGGGGCACCGCCGCCAGGATGCAGAGCGCCGCACCAATACGGTTGGCCCGGTCATACTCCGGCGCAAAGACGGCGCGGCGCTCCCGCACCAGCGTTGTCACGCCGTGCTCGGTCTCGATGGGCTCCTTTTCCAGAAACTCATATTCCCGCACCGCCGCGCCGCACTGCATAAACAGCACAACGGCCACAGCCACCAGCACCACCAGCGCGATCATCCCCAAGCCACCCGCCAGATTGTCGTTCAAACCAAGCAGCCCGAGCTCACTCACTGTACCCAGCGCCAGCAGCGGAATGGGGCTGACGATGCAGAGCGCCGTCGCCAGCGCCATCCGCGGCGCGTTGGCCTGTGCCTTGGTCAGGTAATCCTCCGCCTGCGCCAGCGTCACCCAGGGCAGGGGAGAGGGCGTCTGTGCCGCGGCAGGCTGCGGGTCGTCCTGCGTGTCTTTTAAAAGGCAGTCCGTCGTCACACTGAACAAACTGCTCAACTGTAAAATTTTGTCAATGTCGGGCATCGACTGTGCGCTCTCCCACTTGGAGACCGACTGGCGGCTGACGTTCAGCCGCTCGGCCAGCTCCTCCTGCGACCAGCCCGCCTTTTTGCGCAGGGCAATGAGCTTATCGGAAAATGTCATGGTGTGCCTCCTCCTTGGCAGCCTTATGGCAATCGTAGGGGCGCATTCTATATGCGCCCGTCAACGGCTGCCGGCCTTGCGGGCGGATGTGGAATCCGCCCGCAAGGGTTTTCGGAAATTTTCTGACCTTATCTTACCAAATTCCCCGGTTGCGCACCATACAGTTACCCCGTCAATCTGTCAACCGTGGGTTGCGTTTGCGGGCAGACGCCAGTCGATTTCCGCTGCACCGTTGTTTTTTAAAAACGCATTCACCTTGCCGAACGGCGCCGAGCCGAAGAACCCGCGGTAGGCCGACAGCGGGCTGGGGTGGGCGGATTCCAGCACCAGCACCGGGCGATGGGCGGCAGCCCTGTTGAAAATCGGCGCGTACTTCTGCGCGGGCTTGCCCCACAGCACGGCGGCCAGCGGGGCGTTGCCGTGGGCGGCGGCGTATTCCAGCGCGGCACGGGTAAACGTCTCCCACCCGCGGCCCGCATGGGCGTTGGCCGCGCCCTGCTCCACGGTCAGCACCGTGTTCAGCAGCAGCACACCCTGTCGCGCCCACAGCGTCAGGTCGGTGTGTGCGGCACAACCGGGGCCAAGCTCTGCCTCCAGCTCCTTAAAAATGTTGCGCAGACTCGGCGGAGCCTTGCAGCCGTCCGGCACCGAGAAGGACAGCCCCATGGCCTGACCCGGCTCATGGTAGGGGTCCTGCCCCAGAATGACGACCCGCACCGCCGACACCGGGCAGGCGCGGAACGCGGCGAAGATGTTCTCCGCCGCGGGGTAGACGGTTTTTTCCGCCGCAGCCGCCGTCACAAAGGCATCCAGCTCCGCAAAGTACGGCTTTGTGCGCTCCTGCGCAAAAAACAGCTGCCAGTCAGTGCCGGACAATTTGTCGAGTTCAGTGGTCAAAAGCATAGTGGATCTCCTCGGTAGTTTTGTAGGGCCCGCTCGTGTAAAACAGTCGGCCTTTCACGGGAAAACTGCGGGCCGCATATAGGCGGCCCCTGCATAGGCGCTCCCACACATTTTTCACAAGTATATCACACCCCCGCGGGGCTTGCAATAGCGGCAAAAATGCGGTATAATAGCATTTATGCTGCGGCGTTGTGCCGCAAAGCCAATCATAAAGGGGAGAACCAATTCATGCGTTCCATTAAAACCAAACTGTTCAGCCTTGCTATGGCTGTTTCCATGGTGCTGGCGCTGGCTGGCTGTGCCATGTCCGCGCCGTCCACCGTCGGCTCCATCGGCGGGGTCGAGATCCCGGCAGGCATCTATCTGCTGGCCCAGTACAACTCCTACAACACCGCCTCCGGTGTTGCGGAGCTGGCCACCGGCGAGACCGCGTCCGACGTCAAGGCCGTGCTGAAGGCCACCTGCACCGGCACGATCAACGGCGAGGATGTCACCGCCGTCGGCAGTGACTACGTTGCCCAGCTGACGACCCACGCCATTGAGTACTATGCTGCCGTGGAAAAGCAGTTTGCCGAGCAGAACGGCGTGCTGGACGACACTGCCACCGCCGAAGCCGCCAAGACTGCGGACAGCCTGTGGAGCTCCAACGGTGATCTGTACACCGCCAACGGTATCAGCAAGTCCAGCGTGGAGGCCTACCTGCTCAACGCCCAGAAGGCCAAAGTCCTGTTGAAGATGACTTACGGTCCCGACGGCACAAGCCCCGTGACTGACGCCGAGTACACCGACTACATCAACAACGACTGCTACTACATCGAGGCCGTCCAGTTCCCTCTGGTCAACTACTCCACCTACTCGATGGCAGATGACGACCAGAAGGCCGCCATCATGGCCACGGCAGAGAGCTGCATGGCCGAGCTGAACGAGACTGCTACTGCCGAGACTGCGTCCAGCAGCGCCCTGTACACCGCCGCCATGACCTACGTGCCCGAGGCAATGGCCGCCATGGGCAGCACGATGGACGCCAGCCAGGCCGTCTACTACGCCGCATCCCAGCTGTACACGCCCAGCGATTTGAACAGCTACGGCAGCGACGAGTACAACAACCTGACCGACCCGCTGGATGCCGCCGGTATGAACCACTGGACGACCATCGACCTGGGCACGACGGTTCTCGTCGCCCGCAAGATCGACCCGTTCAAGACCTACACCGTCGAGGATCTGGACAGCATGTACGACCTGCTGACCAGCATGAAATCTGACGCCATCCAGGATGAGCTCTACGCTGCCGGTGCTGCGCTGGACCACAACCTGAACAGCGCCGCCATGAACACCTACAGCGCATCCAAGATCAAAAAGAACGTCTGAACCTGAAAATTCAGCCGGGAGCAGCATTGTTTGCTCCCGGCTTTTTTGTTGAGGAGGGTCCCCCATGACGAAAAACAAATACACAAACCTGCTTTTGCAGACCCTGGGCTGCTTCATCTCCGCCGCCGGTATCTACAGCTTTGCCGTGGCCGCCGAGGTCCCGGTCACCGGCATTGCGGGCATCTGCGCCATCTTATACCGCCTGTTCGGCATCCCCATGGGCCTGAGCAATGTGCTCATCAACATCCCCATCATCCTCTGCACCTATAAATTACTCGGCAGATCGTTCTTTATTCGCAGTGTCTACTGCATGGTGCTCTTTGCAATCTTTACGGACTATCTGCTGCCGCTGATGCCGGTCTACCAGGGGGACCGCCTGTTGGCGACGATTTGCGGCGGCGCGATCGGCGGTATCGGCGATGCGCTGATCTACATGAACAACTCGAGCACCGGCGGCCTTGACTTCATCACCATGGGCATCAAGGCACGGCATCCGCACCTGCCGTTCGGCAACATCACGTTTGCGGCAGCGCTGGCGGTCATCCTGCTCAACGGTGCGGTGTTCCAGGATGTTGATTCCATTATTTACGGTATCATGTTTAATTTTATCGTGTCTGCTGTCATCAACAAGATGATGTTCGGCTTCTCGTCCTCGATGCTGGCCATGATCGTGACCGATGACGGCAAGGCCGCCTGCGCGGAAATTGACCGCGTGGCGGACCGCGGCTCGACGATTTTGCAGGGTCACGGGGGCTACGGCGGCCAGCCGAAGGATGTCGTGCTCTGCGCCTGCTCCAACAAGCAGCTCTACGAGATCGAGCACGCCGTGCAGGCCATCGACCCCGGCTGCTTCATCATCATGCTGCAATCCAACGAGGTCCACGGCGAGGGCTTCCGGCAGCTGGAGTTGGGGAAGAGCGAGAACCGGAACGAATAAATTTCAGCGAAAACGCGTTTGTTTTAGCAACTCTATGGAGCATAGGTTGCCAAAATGAGCGCGTTTTCTTTATAATGGGCACAGAACAAAAAGGAGGTTTTAGACATGGATGCCACAAAAATCGGTAGATTCATTGGAGCGGAGCGCCGCGCTAAGGGCTGGACGCAGCGCCAACTGGCAGATAAACTCCAGCTGACCGACAAGGCCATCAGCCGTTGGGAGACAGGTAAGGGGTTGCCGGATGTTTCTCTGCTTTTGCCGTTGGCTAACGTGCTGGATATAACCGTAGGTGAGCTGCTGGCTGGCGAACGCCGCCTACAGCCGCCTGCCATGCAGACGGTTGAAGCTGAGGCCCGCACTACGCGTCAGCTGGTAGACTACACGCGGGAACTTGGCCCCCAATTGCGCCGCCGCCGTTCCTACACCGTATTGGCCGGATTTCTGCTGTTTGCTGCGGCGTTTTTGACGCTGCAATTTTTGCGGCTGGTTCTGACAGGTGGGGCGGGCATCCATGGCTTTGGCATAGAATCTCTGTTATTACTCGTTGCTCTTCCGTTTGTTTTTACAACATCCGCCTTTTGGCTGCTGCGGCTGCTTTGCACCGATGCCCTGACCGAGGTCCGAGCCTTCCGTCGTGCATCCGCTATGGCCGTGGCTGGGCTGTGGCTGCTCGATTTGTACTTTGCTGGAGCGTTTGCCGGGTGTGTTGCGTTCCCTGTGTTGGATTTCTGGCAAGCCTCATCGTGGCAGGAAAATTTAAATCTCGTACCATTTCGGCAAATCGCACAATATCTGCTCTGTCTCGTTCCAGGTCAAGAGTATCTTAACGGCTCCGGATATGCGTTTCGCGGGCATTTTGTCTTTTGGATGAATTTTTTTGTGTTTTCCTTGCCGGTTCTTCTGCTGCCGCGCATCTCACCCCGCTGGCGTGGGGTGGGTGCCGCCGTCTGGCTTGCTGTGTTGGGCGGCAGTGTGATTGAGGTCACGCAGCTCTTTGTGCGCACCGATACCGCACTGTTCCGTTTTGATGTGGACGCGGTAATTTTGCGCGTAGCCGGGGCCGTTGTATTTTGGTGGATAGGCAGGATACCCGCTGTCAAAAAATTGCTGGTGCGTTTATTTTAGTCGTAGGGGAGGGATTTTTCCCCCCCCCCCGGGAACGCTGCGCGGGCGCAAGCCTGCCCGGAGCGGTCAAGACCGCTCCCTACAGCCTGCCGTTTACGGGTTCCCCGTAGGGAGGGGTCTTGACCCCTCCGCGGGGCGTCGAGGACGCCGACCACTGCCGGTTTGCCGCGCGGTAGGGGCCGCACATGTGCGGCCCGCCACATCCCCATAAAACACCCGCCGACGGGACACCACCGGGCCGGGCATGCCCGGCCCCTACCGCAGCACTATAGCATACAAAAACACCGCCGTTGACGATTTGGCTCGTCAGCGGCGGTGCGGTTTATTTTATGTTGGAATCAGTAGTTCTTAGCTTCTTCCTCGCCGGTCATGACGCGGAGAGCGCCCTGGCAGAGGGCGAGCAGCTCGTCCTCGCCGGGGTAGGTGGTGACAGGGGCGATCCAGCCGAGGTACTCGGTCAGGGTCTTGGCGGTGAAGGGGTTGTAGGCAATGCCGCCGGTCAGGATGATCTGGTCGACCTTGCCGTGCAGGACAGCGGCCATAGCGCCGGCGTCCTTGGCGATCTGGTAGAAGAATGCTTCCCAGACCTGCTTTGCCAGCGCGTCGCCGGACTCGGCCATCTTGCCGACCTCACGGGCGTCGTTCGTGTGCAGATAGCCGTTAAAGCCGCCGTTGCCGCAGATCTTCTTATAAACTTCCTTCTGGGTGTACTTACCGCTGAAGCACATCTTGACGAGGTCGCCGACGGGCACGGTGCCGCTGCGCTCGGGGCTGAAGCAGCCCTCGCCGTCGAGGATGTTGTTAACATCCACGACCTTGCCGTGGTCATGCGCACCGACGGAGACACCGCCGCCCATGTGGATGACGATGAGGTTCAGATCCTCGTAGCGCTTGCCGTTCTCCTTGGCAAAGCGGCGGGCGACGGCCTTCTGGTTCAGCGCGTGGAAGATGGAGCGGCGCGGCAGCTCCGGCATACCGGAAATGCGGGCCTTATCGGTCAGCTCGTCAACAACGACGGGGTCAACGATGTAGCTGGGCACGCCCAGGGAATCGCCAATTTCACGGGCCAGAATGCCGCCCAGGTTGGAGGCGTGCTGGCCCTGCACACCGGCCTTCAGGTCAGCCAGCAGGGCATCGCTGACGGCGTAGGTGCCGCCGGGGATGGGCTTGAGCAGGCCGCCGCGGCCCACGATGACGTTCAGGGTCTTGGGGTCGCAGTCTTTCTCCTTCAGGAAGTCCAGAATGATCTCCTTGCGAAAGTCCTTCTGGTCGATGACGCTGGCATACTTGGCGATCTCCTCGGTGGGGTGGCGCAGCGTTTCTTCAAACAACAGGGTCTCGTCCTCGAACACGCCGACCTTGGTGGAGGTGGAGCCGGGGTTGATGACCAGGGTTTTGATGGACATTGGTAACGTCTCCTTTTAAAATTCTTTGACTTTTCCCCCTGGGGGAAGCTGCCGCCCGCAGGCGGCTGATGAGGGGCGGCCTCTCCATGATGGCCCGCAAACGACCAGTCACAGCAGGTACAGCCCTCATCCGGCCTCGCTAAGCTCGGCCTCCTTCCCCCGATGGGGAAGGCTTTTTACAATTACTGATCCAGCCCCGCTGCGACCACAGCAGCCAGTGCGATGGAGTTGACCTTCGTCTGGAAGGAATCGGAGCGGCTCGTCAGGATAGCGGGGACCTTGGTACCGGTCAGGATGCAGCCGTTCTTGCAGTCGGCAGTGTGGACCAGCGTCTTGTAGACGAGGTTGCCGGCCTGAATGTCGGGGAACAGCAGGATGTCCGCATGGCCTGCAGCCGGGCGGTCCTGGGCACCCTTGTGGTGGGCAGCCTCGGGATCAATGGCAATGTCCATCGAAAGGGGACCGTCAACGACACAGCCGGTGATCTTGCCCTCGGCGTTCATCTTGCGCAGCTCGTCGGCATCGACGGTGCAGGGCATCTTCGGGTTGACGACCTCAACGGCGGCCAGCGGCGCGACCTTGGGGCACTCGACGCCGCAGGCATGGGCAACGGCGACGGTGTTCTCGATGATATGTACCTTATCCTCCAGCGTCGGGTAGGTCATGAAGGCGACATCGGTCAGGAACAGCAGCTGCTCAATGCCCTTGACCTCAAACACAGCCACATGAGACAGCGTGTTGCCGGTGCGCAGACCGACTTCCTTGTCCAGCACGCTCTTGAGGAAGGTCTTGGTGTCCAGCAGGCCCTTCATGTACATGTTGGCCACGCCGTCGTGGGCCAGCTTGACGGCCTTGAGGGAGGCCTGCACCTTGTCAGGCTCATTGATGATCTCATAGTCGGAGAGGTCGATGTTCAGCTCGGCTGCGATCTTGCGGATGGCAGCCTCATCACCGACCAGAATGGCGTCGGCAATGCCCTGCTTGTGGGCGGCGTCGACAGCCTCCAGAACAGCGTCATCCTCGGCGGCGGCCACGGCCAGCTTCTGCTTGCCGCAGGTCTTTACTTTCGCGATCAGGTCCTCAAAATTCATTTTACAGCACCTCGTTTTGCTTCTTTCCAAAGGCGGGGCCGCTCTCAAAAAAGCCCCGTATGTTAAAATAATAACACGTTATGCGCCGTGGGTCAAGAGGGGGAAGGGGAGCGCGGCATCAAAAAATATTTTTCGCCTTTTCTGTGTCTGCCTATATTTAAATAGGTAGGAAATCCTCCTGTTTGCGAAATCCTGACCGAATTTTAACAAATTCGTCATTGACAAAACCTTAACAAGATGGTAAAACTATAGTAGCGGTTCGGGAAACACCGGCCCGCAGCGGCACCTTGCCGCCGTATTTCTGACCCAATGGAGAAGCCCCAAAGAGCCAGCGTCGGCGTCGGTGCCTTGCTTTACCCCTTATGTTGTTTATTTTTTAACAACTAAGGCGCAAATCCAACCGGAAAGGTTCACCACCCATGCCCACCATCGCCATCTATCCCGGCAGCTTCGACCCCGTCACGAACGGGCATCTCGATATTATCAAGCGCTCCAGCCGTATGTTTGACAAGGTGATCGTCGCGGTGCTGGTCAACAGCGCCAAGACCCCGCTTTTTACGGTAGAGGAGCGCGTTGCCATGCTGCGGGAGTCCTGCAAGAACATCCCGAATGTCGAGATCGACTCCTTCAACGGGCTGACGGTCACCTTCGCCAAGCAGAAGGGCGCTACCGTCATGGTGCGCGGTCTGCGCGCGGTCACGGATTTTGAAAATGAAATTCAGCTGGCCCACACGAACTTCGCTATGATGCCCGAGATCGAGACGGTGTTCCTGGCCACGGCCATCAAGTGGAGTTATCTTTCCTCCACCATCGTGCGGGAGGCCGCCCACTACGGGCAGGATGTTTCCCGCTTTGTGCCCCGCAACGTTGAGCGTGCGCTCATTGCCAAGCGCGAGGCAGGGGAGCTGTAAAACCGCATTCAAGCCGCGTTTTCCGTCGGCCTGAAAATAAATTGTTACTCAATAGTCCATCCAAAGAGAGAATTTTTAGGAGGCTACTTATGAAAAAGATCGTCATCGCCAGCGCCTGCCGTACTGCCATTGGCAAGTTCGGCGGCACCCTCGCCAATGTCCCCGCCGCTGAGCTGGGCTCCATCGTCATCAAGGAGGCTCTGAACCGCGCCAACGTCAAGCCGGAGCAGGTCGACCATGTCTACATGGGCTGCGTCATCCAGGCCGGTCTGGGCCAGAACGTCGCTCGTCAGGCTTCCCTGAAGGCCGGCCTGCCCATCGAGACCCCCGCCGTCACCGTCAACGTCGTCTGCGGCTCCGGTCTGAACTGCGTCAACATGGCTGCCCAGATGATCGAGGCCGGCGATGCCGACATCGTCGTTGCAGGCGGCATGGAGAACATGGACATGGCTCCGTTCGCTATGATGAAGGGCCGCTACGGCTACCGCATGGGCTCCCCCATGAGCAAGAGCGAGCTGGTCGACACGATGGTCAACGACGCTCTGTGGGATGCCACCGGCTTCAACATGCACATGGGCATGACCGCCGAGAACGTCTGCACCAACGAGACCTACCAGAAGAAGTACGGCTATAACCCCATCAGCCGTGAGCAGCTGGACGAGTTTGCCTTCCATTCTCAGGAGAAGGCCGCCAAAGCTATTGCCGACGGCGCTTTCAAGGACGAGATCGTTCCCGTTGTCATCAAGGGCAAGAAGGGCGACACCGTGTTTGATACCGACGAAGGCCCCCGCATGAGCTCCATGGAGGTTCTGGGCAAGCTGAAGCCCTGCTTCAAGAAGGACGGCATCGTCACCGCCGCCAACTCCTCCGCCATCAACGACGGCGCTGCTGCTCTGGTCGTCATGAGCGAGGAGAAGGCCAAGGAGCTGGGCGTTGAGCCTCTGGCTACCTGGGTCGCCGGTGCTCTGGCCGGTGTTGAGCCCGAGGTCATGGGCCTGGGCCCCATCGCCGCCACCAAGAAGGTCATGGCCAAGACCGGCCTGACCGTGGACGACATGGATCTGATCGAGGCCAACGAGGCTTTTGCCGCTCAGTCTGTTGCCGTCGGCGAGGCTCTGCACTTCGACCAGAGCAAGCTGAACGTCAACGGCGGCGCTATTGCGCTGGGCCATCCTGTCGGCGCTTCCGGTGCCCGTATCCTCGTCACCCTGCTGTACGCCATGAAGCATCGTGGTGCGCATAAGGGTCTGGCTACCCTGTGCATCGGCGGCGGTATGGGCTGCGCCACCATCGTTGAAATGTAATTACCGGAGGAATACACAATGTCCTTTGTTACTACCGAGATTCAGGACGCCGTTGCCGTCCTGACCATTGACCGCCCGAAGGCGCTGAACGCGCTGAACCCGGAGGTTCTGGCTGATTTGAAGGCCGCCTTTGAGGCCATCGATCAGAACACCGTCCGCTGTGTCGTCCTGACCGGCGCCGGTGACAAGAGCTTCGTCGCCGGTGCCGACATCGGCTCGATGTCCACCATGACGAAGGCCGAGGGCGAGGCTTTCGGCAAGCTGGGCAACGACGTTTTCCTGATGATCGAGCACTTCCCGCTGCCCGTCATCGCTGCTGTCAACGGCTTCGCGCTGGGCGGCGGCAATGAGCTGGCCATGAGCTGCGACATCCGCCTCTGCTCCGACAATGCCGTCTTTGGTCAGCCGGAAGTCGGTCTGGGTATCACCCCGGGCTTCGGCGGCACCCAGCGTCTGGCACGCCTTGTCGGCATGGGCATGGCCAAGCAGCTCGTCTACTCTGCCCTGAACATCAAGGCAGACGAGGCCCTGCGCATTGGTCTGGTCAACGCCGTCTACACGCAGGAGGAGCTGATGCCCGCTGCGCTGAAGCTGGCCGGCAAGATCGCCAAGAATGCTCCCATTGCGGTCCGCAACTGCAAGAAGGCCATCAACGACGGCATCAGCCTGCCCATTGAGAAGGCTGTTGAGGTCGAGGAAAAGCTGTTCGGCGACTGCTTCGAGACCCACGACCAGGTCGAGGGCATGGGCTGCTTCCTGAGCCGCGAGAAACCGAAACCGAAGCCGGTTTTCACGAATAACTAAATTCAACTACAATCTTGTAGGGGGCGGCGTCCCCGACGCCCCGCGGGCGGATGCGTGCACCCGCCCCTACAGCCCCGCAACAACATAATTTGGAGGTACTTACTATGAAGGTAGGCGTTATTGGCGCTGGCACTATGGGCCAGGGCATTGCAAAGGCATTTGCACAGGTTGAGGGCTTCACCGTCGCTCTGTGCGACATCAAGCAGGAGTGGGCCGATGGCGGCAAGAACAAGATCGCTGCCGGTTATGCCAAGCTCGTTGCCAAGGGCAAGCTGGATCAGGCTGAGGTTGACCGCCGCATGGCTGCCATCACCGCCGGTCTGAAAGAGGATCTGTGCGCTGACTGCGACCTGATCGTTGAGGCTGCTTTCGAGGATATGAAGGTCAAGCAGACCACCTTCGGCGAGCTGGACAAGATCTGCAAGCCCGAGTGCGTTTTCGCTTCCAACACTTCCTCTCTGTCCATTACCGAGATCGGCAAGGGTCTGAGCCGTCCTCTGGTCGGCATGCACTTCTTCAACCCCGCTGACCGCATGAAGCTCATCGAGGTCATCGCCGGTGTGAACACCCCCGCCGAGACCGTCGAGACCATCAAGAAGATCAGCGTTGAGATCGGCAAGACCCCCGTTCAGGTCAATGAGGCTGCCGGCTTCGTCGTCAACCGCATCCTGATCCCGATGATCAATGAGGCCGCCTTCATCAAGATGGAGGGCGTCTCCGACATCGCCGGTATCGACACCGCTATGAAGCTGGGTGCCAACCACCCGATGGGCCCCCTGGAGCTGGGCGACTTTGTTGGTCTGGACATCTGCCTGGCCATCATGGACGTTCTGTACAAGGAGACCGGCGACAGCAAGTACCGCGCCTGCCCGCTGATCCGTAAGATGGTCCGCGGCGGCAACCTGGGCTGCAAGACCGGCAAGGGCTTCTACGTTTACAACGCAGACCGCACCAAGACCCCTGTCGACGCCCTGTAATTCAGTGACTTACGCGCCTGGCGCGGTCAAAACCGTGCCGGGCCGCGTTTGTTTGGTCGGGCAGTATAGCCCGGCCCCAGTATATGGAGGTTTTATCAATGGATTTTACTCTGTCTAAACAGCAGCAAATGGTCCAGAAGATGTACAAGGAGTTTGCTGAAAACGAAGTCAAGCCCCTCGCCAAGAAGGTCGACGCGGAGGAGTACTTCCCCAAGGAGACCGTCGAGAAGATGGCTAAGCTGGGCATGATGGGCATCTACTTCCCGAAGTCCGTCGGCGGTGCAGGCGGCGACGTCCTGTCCTACGTCATGGCTGTCGAGGAGCTGTCCAAGGTCTGCGGCACCACCGGTGTTATCCTGTCCGCCCACACCTCTCTGTGCGCGGCTCCCATCTATGAGAACGGCACCCCCGAGCAGAAGGCCAAGTACCTGCCCAAGCTGTGCAGCGGCGAGTGGATCGGCGCGTTCGGCCTGACCGAGCCCGGTGCCGGTACCGACGCTCAGGGCCAGCAGACCTTCGCCGTTGACGAAGGCGACCACTGGAAGCTGAACGGCTCCAAGATCTTCATCACGAACGCAGGCTTTGCCGATGTGTTCATCATCATTGCCGTCACCGGCTTTGTCACCGACAAGCGCGGCCGCAAGCAGAAGGAGATTAGCGCTTTCATCGTTGAGCGTACCGATCCCGGCTTCATGGGCGGCAAGGCTGAGGATAAGATGGGCATCCGTGGTTCTTCCACCTGCGAGCTCATCATGGAGGACTGCATCATCCCGAAGGATCGTCTGCTGGGCGTGAAGGGCAAGGGCTTCCAGCTGGCCATGGCTACGCTGGACGGCGGCCGTATCGGCATCGCCTCCCAGGCTCTGGGCATTGCCGAGGGCGCCATCGACGAGACCGTCGCCTATGTCAAGGAGCGCAAGCAGTTTGGCCGCTCCATCGCACAGTTCCAGAACACCCAGTTCGAGTTGGCCGAGATGAAGGCCCGCGTTGACGCCGCCAAGTATCTGGTCTACGCAGCTGCCCAGAAGAAGCAGGCTGCCATGGACGGCCAGAAGGTCCGCTACAGCGTTGAGGCTGCCGAGGCCAAGCTCATTGCCGCCCGCACCGCCAGCGACGTGACCCGCCGCTGCCTGCAGCTGTTCGGCGGTTACGGCTACACCCGCGATTACCCCATCGAGCGCATGATGCGTGATGCCAAGATCACCGAGATCTACGAGGGCACCAGCGAAGTCCAGATGATGGTCATCGGCGGCGCGCTGCTGAAGTAAGGAGGACAGACGTAATGAAAGCAATCGTTTGTGTCAAACAGGTTCCCGATACGCAGGGCAAGGTCGCTGTCAAGGCTGACGGCACCATGGATCGCTCTGCCATGGCTACCATCACCAACCCCGACGACCTGAACGCCGTCGAGGCCGCCCTGCAGCTGAAGGACGAGACCGGCTGCGAGGTCGTCGTCGTCACCATGGGCCCGCCGCCGGCAGAGGGTATGCTGCGTGAGCTGATGGCCCGCGGCGCTGACCGCGGCGTGCTGGTCTCCGGCCGCGAGTTCGGCGGTTCCGATACCTTCGCTACCTCCCAGATCCTGGCCGCTGCCGTCAACAAGATCGGCGTCGGCCCCGAGGACATTGTTTTCTGTGGCCGTCAGGCCATCGACGGTGATACCGCTCAGGTCGGCCCCCAGATCGCCGAGAAGCTGCATCTGCCTCAGGTCACCTATGTCACCGAAATCAAGAAGGACGGCAACGCCCTGACCGTAAAGCGTCAGCTCGAGGACGGCTACATGGAGCTGAAGGTCCAGACTCCCTGCCTGCTGACCTGCATCAAGGAGCTGAACACCCCGCGTTACATGAGCGTTTCCGGTATCTTCGAGTGCTACGACAAGCCGCTTGAGGTCTTTGATTACAACGCTTTGAAGGACGATCCGCTCATCGAGACCGACACCATCGGTCTGAAGGGCTCCCCGACGAACGTTTACAAGTCCTTTGCTCCTCCGGTCAAGGGCGCCGGCATGAAGGTCGAGGACGCTGCCCAGCTGGTCGGCATCCTGAACGACAAGCACCTGATTTGAGGAAGGAGAAACGAACAATGGCTGAATTCAATGCAATGGACACCGCCGCCTTCAAGGGCGTGTGGGTATTCTGCGAGCAGCGTCAGGGCACCATGCTGCCCACCTCCATCGAGCTGATTTCCGAGGGACGTAAGCTGGCCGACGAGCTGGGCACCAAGCTGTACGGCATCCTGCTGGGCCACAACAATGAGG
>ENA-OWON01000159-OWON01000159.1-gut-metagenome-genome-assembly--contig:-NODE-159-length-40621-cov-6.226519_pt1 | contig 40621 bp, 48 predicted proteins | sample MGYA00248257_ERZ651798 | MGnify/ENA primary metagenome ERZ651798 (study PRJEB26908, sample SAMEA4031708) | gut metagenome | biome: gut; feature: normal infant; material: stool | place: China | collected 2015... | reverse complement strand
TCGCCGGGGGCTGATACAGCCACAACCTGCCGCACTGACTGTCCAGGGTAAATGAACAGCCCACAAAATTTTTTACCCAAAACCCGGTAAAAAATTTTGCGTTCTGCCCAGGACAGGTGCGTCAGGCCGTGGCAGTGATGCCCCATGCGGCGAAGGTTCTCAAACAGGTGATGGTGAATACCGGAGGGAACAAAGAGCAGGTCCCCGCAAAACGTCAAAACTGCGGCTCCCGAAACTCAACAGATGATGGGGGCTGAAAACATCAACAGAAGGAGATACATCATGGCAGTTCGTGGCATTAACAAGGTCATTCTTGTCGGTGTGCGCCGTTGAAGCGCGGTGTTTTATGGAGTGTTGCATGAAAAGCAACATGGCTTAGTGGTATAGCCATTGCATACTGTGGTTAGCCTCGCTTGGTAACAGGCTCGGAGATCCTGAAAAGGAGAGGTGAACATAGCATCCACAGAAAAGGGTGGTGAATACGGAAATCGTTATAAGTATCACCACTCAATGCAAGATGTATATGGATAAACTGGGTTTGTTGAAGTCGAGATCTATGTGGGAAACAGGAAACCAATAACGCAGAACGATTGAAGCGTTATTCCCGTAATAGCACAAGAAATCCGCCCTACGTTGATTGTGACCACTCTAACGGGCCAGCTATTGATGAAATAGTTAAACGATCGAAAGACATCCTAAGTACATCGCATCTCCACACCGTGAAACTACGGGACTACCTAAACTGGATTTATACCCAGCATGGTAGCGGAGTCTCCATAGTACTCAAGGTCGGCCTGTAATGGGCTACGGCAGTCCGCATTATACGGAAGCAGCAAAGGTATAAATCAACCGGAAGGGAGATGAAAGCCTCACAGTGCTGCGGGGAAGGGAGACAGTTGTTAGATACATCAATCTCTAAGAGGAGGGTTAGCCAATGCTGCCTGATGAACTTGAGAAAAGATTAGATGGAATTGAGGATGCTTCAAAAAAAGGGTATCCAGTACGTAATCTATACAAAATTGCGTGTGAGCCCGGACTGTGGCTGCAAGCCTACGTGAATATACGGGCCAATGCAGGTGCACTGACTCAAGGTGTATCAACAGATACCATTGATGGCTTCTCTATCGAAAGAGCAGAGAAGCTGGCAAAAACATTGCGGAGTAGAGAATACGTAGCGAAACCTGTACGCAGAGTTCAGATCCCAAAAAAGGACGGAAAAACCAGACCGCTGGGGATTCCAGGTGGAGACGATAAACTGGCGCAAGAAGTAGCAAGAATTATTCTGGAAAGGGTTTATGAACCAGTATTCTCTGAACACTCTCATGGATTCAGACCAAAACGTTCGTGTGAAACTGCGCTCAGATCTATTCGTCCAGTCTGGAACGGAGTTAAATGGATCGTGGATGTTGATATCAAAGGTTTCTTTGACAATATCCCCCACAAACTATTGCTGAATACACTGGCAGAGAAAATTAAGGATAAGAATTTCCTGAAATTAATCGAACAGTGGCTGAAGGCAGGATATGTGGACAATTGGAAATACCATCGCTCATATTCTGGCACGCCACAAGGTGGGATAATTTCTCCCTTACTGGCAAATATATACCTCGACAAACTGGACCGTTTTGTAGAACAGAACTTAATTCCTGCATATACAAGCGGTACAAAACGAAGAGCGAATCCAGATATGAACAGGCTGGCCCATAAGATTCATAAACTACGAAAGAAAGTAGACGGTATGGCAACTGATTCTGAATCAGAAAAAGAAGCCATAAAGAAAGAAATTGAACGACTGCTTGAAGAAAAACGTTCTATACCATCTCAGGTCATGAACGATCCAAACTTCAGGCGTATGTACTATGTTCGATATGCTGATGACTTCGTAATTGGTGTCATCGGCTCGAAGAAAGATGCTGAACATATATCAAGACAGGTCAGAAACTTTATTACTACTTCACTGGGATTGGAAGTTAATGAAGCAAAGACCAGGATCCGCCATATCTCAGAAGGAGTTAATTTTTTAGGCTATGAAATCAGACAGGCAGATGCAAAGAAATTGCTGAAGCAGAAAATGCAAGGGCGGCACGCTCTCCGGAGATCCACCACAGGAATTGTGCAGCTCTTCGTTCCTGACAATATAGCCGCTAAATTTTGTCACCAAAAGAAATATGGCTGTTATGAGAATGTGAAGGCTGTACATCGTTCAAGTCTACAAAATCTCAGTGAAGCTGAAATTGTTCTGACTTTCAACGCGGAAATGCGCGGATTGGCGAACTACTACAGTCTGGCGCTGGACATGAAATATAAATTATCAAAATTATATTTCATATGGCAAATAAGCCTTTTTAAGACCCTAGCGAATAAACGACGTAGTTCAGTGAATAAAGTCGCCAAATCGCTACGGCAAAATAATGGAGATCTGGCTATTACCGTTCAGGCCAAAAATGGATCCCGAAAGATTGAGGTTTTCAAACTCAAACATGTCAATCGCAACCGAACAACGATTGTCGATACGGAACCGAGAACCGCACATATCACAACCCGCACAACAGAGATCATGCGTCGATTAGGGGCAAGGATCTGCGAGTATTGTGCGAAGACTGGGCGCTGCGAAGTACATCATGTCAGAAAGCTAAAAGACCTGAAGAAAGGTCGTAAGGCCGGATATAAACCCAGCCTGTGGCAACTAATGATGATCGCACGTCGCCGGAAAACGATGATTTTGTGCGCAAGTTGCCACGACAAGTTACATAGCGGAAAACTACCCGATCTGAGACAGGAAAAGGGAAGAATACTCCTGCAACCACCTGTCTCAAGTGGGGATTCTGCTAAATGAGTTTATCCCCAATAAGCTAGCAATGGAGAGCCGTATGCATTGAAAGGTGCACGTACGGTTCGGAGGGGGGGTAACGGTGATCTAACTCAAGATAAGCAGGACATATTCGCCATTTATCTTGAAAGACCACACGTACCCTACCCTACCGTCTGGGAAAAGATCCGGAAGTCCGTTACATCCCAAACGGGGGCGCAGTGGCAAACCTGCAGGTGGCCACGTCAGAAAGCTGGCGTGACAAACAGACGGGGGAGATACGGGAGCAGACAGAATGGCATCGCGTGGTGCTGTTCGGCAAGCTCGCGGAAGTGGCCGGTGAATATCTGCACAAGGGCGAGCAGGTCTACATCGAGGGGCAACTCCGTACCCGTAGCTGGGAAGATAACGGTATCACCCGTTACGTCACTGAAATTCTTGTTAAGACCACGGGCACCATGCAGATGCTGGGACGTGCCGCAGGTACTCAGACTCAGCCGGAAGAGGCGCAACAGTTCAGCGGTCAGCCTCAGCCGGAATCACAGCCGGAACCGAAAAAAGGAGGCGCGAAAACGAAAGGCCGTGGACGTAAGGCCGCGCAGCCCGAGCCTCAGCAGCCGTCTGAACCCGCGTATGACTTCGATGACGACATTCCGTTCTAACGACTGACAGTGACAACCGCCCCGTCCAGTGCGGGGCATCACCGGAGAGATGAGGATGAGCGAATATTTCAGAATATTTCAGGGGCTGCCTGACGGCTCCTTTACCCGCGAACAGGCTGAAGCCGTTGCCGCACAGTATCGGAATGTCTTTATCGAGGATGATCAGGGAACGCATTTTCGCCTGGTTGTCCGCAATAACAGTGGCCTGGTCTGGCGTACCTGGAATTTTGAGGACGGTGCCGGGTACTGGATGAACCATGTCATCCGGAATTTCGGCATTCTTAAGTAAGAGAGGTGCCGGACGGGAACGCGTCCGGCAGACATACAACCATCCCAGCTAAAGGAGAAATATATGTCAGTTACAGAGTCTAAGGCAAAAACGGGGCGTAAATCCAGCCGTAAATCGTCAAAAGAACAGGAAACCGCCCTGTCTGCCCTGCTGGCGCAGACGGAGGAAGTGAGTGTGCCGCTGGCCTCACTGATTAAATCACCGCTGAATGTGCGCACGGTGCCGTATTCCGCAGAGTCCGTCAGCGAACTGGCGGAGTCCGTTAAGGGCGTCGGACTGCTGCAGAATCTGGTCGTGCATACCCTGCCTGGTGACCGTTACGGTGTCGCCGCAGGTGGTCGCCGACTGGCTGCACTCAACATGCTGGCAGAGCGTGGCATCATTCCGGCTGACTGACCTGTACGCGTGAAGGTTATTCCGCAGGAGCTGGCGACGGCGGCATCAATGACTGAAAACGGTCATCGTCGGGATATGCACCCTGCCGAACAGATTGCCGGATTTCGTGCAATGGCGCAGGAAGGCAAAACGCCAGCACAAATCGGTGATTTGCTGGGCTATTCACCCCGCCATGTCCAGCGAATGCTGAAACTGGCTGACCTTGCGCCTGTCATCCTCGATGCGCTGGCAGAAGACCGCATCACCACCGAACACTGTCAGGCGCTGGCGCTGGAGGACGACACCGCGCGTCAGGTGCAGGTGTTTGAAGCCGCCTGTCAGTCGGGATGGGGCGGTAAACCGGAAGTACAGACCATTCGTCGTCTGGTGACCGAAAGTGAAGTGGCGGTGGCGGGGAACAGTAAATTCCGCTTTGTGGGGGCTGATGCCTTCTCGCCAGATGAACTGCGCACCGATTTGTTCAGCGACGACGAGGGTGGCTATGTGGACTGTGTTGCGCTCGATGCTGCCCTGCTGGAAAAACTCCAGGCTGTCGCTGAACACCTTCGGGAAGCAGAAGGCTGGGAATGGTGCGCCGGACGTATGGAGCCTGTTGGTTCCTGCCGTGAGGATGCCGGAACATACCGCAGTCTGCCGGAGCCGGAAGCGGTGCTGACGGAGGCAGAAGAAGAACGCCTGAACGAACTGATGGCTCGTTACGACGCGCTGGAAAACCAGTGTGAGGAATCCGACCTGCTGGAAGCAGAAATGAAGCTGATGCACTGCATGGCGAAGGTCAGAGCGTGGACGCCGGAGATGCGTGCCGGAAGCGGTGTGGTGGTGTCCTGGCGTTATGGCAACGTGTGTGTCCAGCGTGGTGTGCAGTTGCGCAGTGAAGATGACGCGGCTGACGACGCTGACCGTACGGAACAGGTACAGGAGAAAGCGTCAGTGGAGGAAATAAGTCTGCCACTGCTGACGAAAATGTCTTCCGAACGCACGCTGGCAGTCCAGGCAGCACTGATGCAGCAACCGGACAAATCCCTGGCACTGCTGGCATGGACGCTCAGCCTGAATGTGTTTGGCAGCGGAGCGTACAGTAAACCAGCACAAATCAGCCTGGAATGTAAACATTATTCGCTGACCAGCGATGCGCCGTCAGGGAAGGATGGTGCCGCATTCATGGCGCTGATGGCAGAAAAAGCCCGTCTTGCAGCCCTGCTGCCGGATGGATGGGCACGGGACATGACGACGCTCCTGTCACTCAGTCAGGAGGTGCTGTTGTCCCTGCTCAGTTTCTGCACTGCGTGCAGCATCCACGGTGTTCAGACCCGTGAGTATGGTCACACGTCACGCAGCCCGCTTGACTCGCTGGAAACCGCCATCGGATTCCACATGCGCGACTGGTGGCAGCCGACAAAAGCAAACTTCTTCGGACACCTGAAAAAGCCGCAGATTATCGCAGCCCTGAATGAGGCAGGGCTGTCCGGTGCCGCACGGGACGCGGAGAAGATGAAGAAAGGTGATGCGTCTGAACATGCAGAGCACCATATGAAAGACAACTGCTGGGTTCCAGGCTGGATGTGTGCACCACATCCACAGACAGATGCCACTGAACGCACCGATAACCTGGCTGATGCCGCCTGATGAACAACCACACCGCCCCGCCGGAGACGGGGCGGCAGCAAGGGAGATACCGTGATGAAAACTGAACTGACCCTGAATGTATTACAGACCATGAGCGCACAGGAATATGAAGATATCCGGGCTGCGGGAAGCGATATGCGCCGTAATCTCACTCACGAGGTGATGCGTGAAGTGGACGCACCGGCTAACTGGATGATGAATGGCGAGTATGGCAGTGAGTTCGGGGGCTTTTTCCCCGTCCAGGTTCGTTTCACGCCAGCCCACGAACGTTTCCACCTGGCATTATGTTCGCCGGGAGACGTCTCTCAGCTCTGGATGCTGGTTCTGGTGAATTGTGGTGGACAGCCTTTCGCCGTCGTTCAGGTGCAACATATCTTCACGCCTGTCGCTATCAGTCACACGCTGGCGCTTGCCGCGACACTTGATGCGCAGGGGTACAGTGTTAACGACATCATCCATATCCTGATGGCAGAAGGAGGTCAGGCATGAGCGCACGTTCACGGGCACTGATCCCCCTCAGCACAGAGCAACAGGCCGCATGGCAGGCGGTGGCGGAGACGGAAAAACGCCGCCATCAGGGTAACACGCTGGCGGAATATCCGTATGCGGGGGCGTTTTTCCGCTGTCTGAACGGAAGCCGCAGGATATCGCTGTCTGACCTGCGATTTTTCATGCCGTCCCTGACCGCAGAAGAACTGCGTGGCAACCGTTCTCAGTGGCTGTATGCCGTCGATGTGCTGATTGAAACACAGGGCGAGGTCTGCCTCCTTCCCCTTCCCGGCGATGCAGCAGAGCAGTTGTTCCCGTCAGTGCGGTTCCGTGTCAGGGAACGCAGTCGCCATAAATCCGCACTGGTCATGCAGAAGTACAGCCGCCAGAAGGCACGGGAGGCAGAGCAGAAAACCCGTGCGTACCAGGCGCTGGTTGCTCAGGCAGAAATCGAACTGGCGTTCCATTCGCCGGAAACAGTCGGAAGCTGGCATGCACGCTGGAGTGACCGGGTGGCAGAGCATGACCTGGAAACCCTGTTCTGGCAGTGGGGCGAGCGTTTTCCGTCACTGGCCGGGATGGAACGCTGGCAGTGGCAGGATATGCCGTTCTGGCAGGTCATCGCGGAAGCCGGTCTGGCAGCAAAGGAGGCCGGTCACGCTGTCCGTGAGATGGAGCGGTGGATGGTGCCGAACAAACTCCGGGAGGTGGCGTGATGCAGAACGCCAGACACCCGAAAACACACAGGGAACTGTGCGAACTGGCCTGTCGTTTTCTCCGCAACAACGGTTTTAAGGTGGTGTTCAGTGACCGTTTTCACGCATGGACGTCCTGCGGTGAACATCCTGATGCTCTGGGCTTCCGTAACGGAGCGTCATGTCTCATTGAGGTGAAATGCTCACGGTCTGATTTCCTGGCTGACCGGAAAAAGGTGTTCCGGGCAGAGCCGGAAAAGGGCATGGGAGACTGGCGTTTTTATCTCTGCGAGCCGGGGGTGATTACCGTGGACGATTTACCGGCGGGCTGGGGACTGTTGTATGTGATTAACGGGCGGGTCAGGAAAGTACATGGCTGGCCCGGAAATCATCAGTGGGTGGTTACGGTTGCAAAACCGTTCAGGGCAAACAAACAGGCTGAATGCGATTATCTGTTCAGTGCACTGCGTCGGCTGGAAATCCGGGCCGTGACGGAGAACGGTACAGACGCTGACAGGGTAGCAGTATGAAGTGGCGTTATTCCCTGCGCTGGAAATTACCCTCACCGTGTCCTGGCAAAGAGGTGCTGGTGACGGCAGAAGTTGAAGCCGGGCAGCCTGCACCGGAATCGGTAATGTCTTTATGGGTTGCCGGAGCCGGATATGCGGTGTGTCTCGATTTCTGCGCAGATAAACCAGTACGGCGCTGGAGTGATGAGCGAAAAGCAGCGACCCGTCGCCGGAATCTGGATAAACGCATACACAGGATTGCCCCGTTGTTTGCGGATGAACTGATCGCGCGGGAACTGGCTGAACGACCGGATTATTTTCAGGGAAAGTGAATGTGGTCAGCGTGCTGGTATATGGGCTATGATGTGCCCGGCGCTTGAGGCTTTCTGCCTCATGACGTGAAGGTGGTTTGTTACCGTGTTGTGTGGCAGAAAGCAGAAAGCCCCGTAGTTAATTTTCATTAACCCACGAGGCCCACTGTATGTCTAACCAACACCAGTATGGCCTCTTACCGTGCAAATTGCAAGGAGGAGTAAACCATGAAACTACCGGGAAACGCCCTTATCTGGTGCGTATTAATCGTGTGCTGCACGTTGTTGATATTCACACTCCTGACCCGGAATCGTCTGTGCGAAGTCCGGCTGAAGGACGGATACAGGGAAGTTACGGCAACAATGGCTTACGAATCCGGCGGTAAGTAGCAACCTGGAGGCGGGCGCAGGCCCGCCTTTTCAGGGCTGATGCTGGTCTGACTGCACTGAAGCGCCTTTATAAAGGGGCTGCTGGTTCGCCGGTGGCCCCTTTCTCCTTGCTGGCATTGTACGGGCATGAACAACCAGACTGCCAGGAAGGCCGTTTCCCTCCGGGAACGGGGATGAACGTGCGCCTGCGGCGCCCGTTCTTTTCCCCCGCCTTCTCTGTTTATGGCCAGTTGTCAGAAATGACATTACCTTTCCCGTGATTATTCTCTTTTTCTTCCTGCTCTGATTCTGACTACTGCAGTGTTGTCCTGTCTGCCGGGCGCACCTTCGGCTCTCGGCTGCCTGGCGGCATCCGGTCGTCAGGCCCGACTCCGACAGGCAGCTGCTGGCGCACCTGCCAGTCTCCGCCGAACCCGCTGGCGCGGTTTCGGGCTGTCGCTACGGTCCGATGCGTGAAAACCCCCGGCTTGCAGCGACCGGAACGGTCGCGCCGCCTCTGTCGCGCCGTGGCCTGCGCTCCTGGCATTCCGGCAAAAGGCCGCCGGGATGTAAGGCGCAACGCCGTTTCGCAAACCGCGCTTCACGTCGTTGCGGCGGGTCCCGAAACTCAAAAGATGATGGGGGCTGAAAACCAGAGAGAGGAGAAAGCAGTATGAGTACCCGAAATATCCACGTTAACACCGCGTCGTACACGATTCTTGTTGCCGGGAGGGAAAAAAACACCGGGGAAGAGTGGGACGTCCTGGAATTCAGCAGCCTGACTGAGCTGAAAAAATATCGCAAAAGCCACCCGGAAAAATGGCCTTCAGCTATAGCTACGCGCTCAGCCGGGGGGTGGATACGCAGTTCCGCCATATCAACATTGCGGAAGCCGATCACTTCAAACAGTTCCTGCGTCAGATTAAGCGTGCCGGCCTCGATATCCGGGCGATCTGCTGACCGGATGTGATGAATATCCCTCCTGATTGTTGCAATGTTGTTAATGGAGATCGGGAGGGATGATATTAAGCGGAAAAATTTTTTATTAAATTTATTCTTTCATAAAGGAGTAGCTGTTATGCGATTAGCTTTCCGTTTTGGTCGGTATAATTCCATCCGTCGTGAACGTCCTTTAACGGATGATGAATTAATGCAGTTCGTGCCTTCGGTATTTTCCGGTGATAAACATGAGTCCCGGAGTGAACGTTATACGTATATTCCAACAATCAATATCATCAATAAGTTACGTGATGAAGGTTTCCAGCCATTCTTTGCCTGTCAGAGTCGGGTTCGTGATTTGGGACGCCGCGAATACAGTAAACATATGTTACGTCTTCGCAGGGAAGGGCATATTAACGGGCAGGAAGTTCCTGAAATTATCCTGCTTAATTCACATGATGGTTCATCCAGTTATCAGATGATCCCCGGAATTTTTCGTTTTGTCTGCACAAATGGCCTGGTGTGCGGAAATAATTTTGGCGAAATCCGCGTTCCACATAAAGGTGATATTGTCGGGCAGGTTATCGAGGGAGCGTATGAAGTGCTCGGTGTCTTTGATAAGGTCACTGATAATATGGAGGCGATGAAAGAAATTCATCTTAACAGTGACGAGCAACATTTATTTGGCAGAGCTGCACTGATGGTCAGGTATGAAGATGAAAATAAAACGCCAGTGACGCCTGAACAAATAATTACTCCCCGTCGTCGGGAAGATAAAAAGAACGATCTCTGGACAACCTGTCAGCGGGTTCAGGAGAATATTATAAAAGGTGGATTGTCGGGGCGAAGTGCCTCCGGTAAAAATACCAGGACAAGAGCCATTACAGGTATTGATGGTGATATCCGAATCAACAAGGCGTTATGGGTGATTGCCGAACAGTTCAGAAAGTGGAAGTCATGATAATATAAGTAAAGCTCCGAAAATTTTTCAGGGCTTTACTTATATTATCATTCTTCGGCATCGCTGTGTCGTCTGATATACCTCAATTCCATCAACCGGATTTCCGGTTGTCTGTAAATATTGTGCCCGCGAAAAATGGTCTGGCAGGAGGCTGCGCAGTTACCGGATATATATAAGATGGGTTCCCGCTTCGCGGAGCTTCGGCCAGTCAGCATTGTCACTCATATGATATTTTTGTGTGTGGCCTTCCATGCCGCTTTTGCGGCATAACCGGTATCTGACAATGTCTGTAAGATTAATTGTTCTGCACGCTGTTAATTTCCGGAAGTGATTTCTTCGTGACCGGAATCCGGATACCTTTACTGCTTTTTATCCCGGTATAAATCCGGTAAACCTCTGATGCGTAGGCAAGACGTCTCTGGTTCTGGCGTTCGGTCTTCCTGAATCCGGCATTGTATGCACCAACGGCCTCCCAGGAGATGCCCCATTTTTTAAAGGCTATTGCCAGATAATAAGCACCGGTATAAATGTTCATGCAGGGATCTGTTGTCAGATGTTCCGGCTTAATTCCATAGCGGGCCAGTTCGTTAAAATGCTGGGAATCTACCTGCATCAGTCCGCTGCCATATCCCGTTACCGGATTAATACCGATGGCATTAACCCGGTAACGGGATTCTTTCCATGATATTGCTCTCAGTAAATCAGGATCTATTTTGTAATCCCGGCCTGCAAGATCAAAGCAATCAGTGGCATGGCAGATCTCATTTATAAACATCAGGCAGATGGCTAACATCCATTTTTTCATTTTTCCACCTCTGGTGACTTTATCCGTAAATAATTTAACCCACTCCACAAAAAGGCTCAACAGGTTGGTGGTTCTCACCACCAAAAGCACCACACACTACGCAAAAACAAGTTTTTGCTGATTTGCGTTTTAAATCATGTAATTAACAAACGCTATTTATATTTAATAATTCTGAATTATTAAATAGAGAGTCGTTGGCGATCCTGTTACGACCCTATAGCGACTCTTATTAGGATCAGTACTGACAATTTTCATGAAAAACATTGATATATATTAGGGACGCCCCTAGCGCCGGATCGCATTTTTTTATAGGATGATCCTAGAGGCGCTGCTAGGAGTGTCTTTCTTACTTGTAAACACTATATGCATATTTATAGTGAAAAGTTCATTGCTTAATAATGAAAGGTTTTATCTTATGGCCAGAGTAATTTTGTATATCAGTAATGATGTCTATGATAAAGTAAATGCGATAGTTGAACAGCGTCGTCAGGAGGGGGCAAGAGATAAAGATATAAGTGTTTCGGGAACAGCTTCAATGCTTCTTGAACTGGGGCTTCGTGTATATGAGGCTCAGATGGAGCGTAAAGAGTCTGCGTTTAATCAGACAGAGTTTAATAAACTTCTTCTTGAATGTGTTGTAAAAACACAGTCATCAGTAGCGAAAATTTTGGGTATTGAGTCTCTAAGTCCCCATGTCTCCGGGAATCCAAAGTTTGAATATGCCAATATGGTTGAAGATATTCGTGAGAAGGTGTCATCTGAGATGGAACGATTTTTTCCAAAAAATGATGATGAATAAAAAAGAATTAAAAGTTGATTTACTTGAAATAACAGAGTTTTGATCTGGTTCAATTTGATGACAATTAACCATATAAAGTGTATATTAATTATGTGGTTAATGCCACGTTAAAACAGATATTAAAAATCGCCGATGCAGGGAGAGCGACCTCCCCGCATCGACTGTCCATAGAATCCTTTGAGAGGAGGTTCCTATGTATCCGACAGATCGTAGACAACTTAATACTGAACGTCAAATATATTTGGATAAACAGTTTTTTGTCGATGTTTTTTCAATCCCTGCTTGCGTTCGAAATACTAATGGAGATTTTATCGGCTACAATGAAAAATTCTCTAAAGAATTTATAGGTAGTCTTGATATCAAAGAGTGGTTTTACTCCCTTCCTGTACAAGTAGCTACATTGTTCTTAAGAGAAGAACTGGATGCTATGTCTTTGCCTTCGTCCATGAATAAAATACAGAGCGTGGCTATAGGTGATAAACTCTGGCTGGTACAATTTATACCATTAATATATGGGGAGGTGGTTAATGTTTTATGGCTTTTTTTCTGCAAAAATTCTAATGTGATAGTGGATTATTGTAGAGGATTACGTTCAAATATAACAAATGACAGAATGCTTGAATTTAAAAACAAATCAACGGAAATCCAATGGAAAGTTTTTATTCTTTATTCATTTGGTTTTTGTCATGAATCGATAGCATCTCTTTTGTCTATTACTAATGGTTCTTCCCGGAATGCAATTTCAGAAGTGTATAAGTTTTTCGGTATACATTCAAAACATGATTTGTTAATGATTTTTCATACAAGTAGAATGCATAGTTTATTCTTTGATGAATTGTTTTTTATTTTAAAATGTGCTGAATAGTTGATGTTTCGTTTTTGTTAAAAACAAGGTGACATTATGTCACCTTGTTTTGTTAATGTAATTTACTCTATTTTTGTTTCTATTTTTATGGATTCGTATAATTATATTTAATTATCTAAGTGGCTGAGGAGTAGACTTGAGCAGAAATATAATAAGGCCAGCTCCGGGCAATAAAGTTTTACTGGTATTGGACGATGCTACTAATCACAAGCTCTTAGGTGCCCGGGAGCGTAGTGGGAGAACAAAAACTAATGAGGTGCTAGTCAGGTTACGTGATCATCTGAACCGTTTTCCTGACTTTTATAATCTGGATGCAATAAAGGAGGGAGCAGAGGAAACTGATTCGATAATTAAAGATCTTTAGGCTTATTAATCTATCCACAATAGAGGTAACTTATGAATACTGTTTTAAGTGTTCAGGGTGCTTCTGCGCCCGTCAAAAAGAAATCGTTTTTTTCTAAATTCACTCGTCTGAATATGCTTCGCCTGGTTCGTGCAGTGATCCCGGTTGCTGTTCTGATGATGTTGTTCCCTGAGTTAGCTATGGCTTCTGCTGGTAAAGGCACGGACCTGATGGCTAAAGGTAACGATACGGTTAAGGCGACCTTCGGTAAGGACTCCAGTATCGTTAAATGGGTTGTTCTGGCTGAGGTGCTGGTCGGTGCGGTCATGTACATGATGACCAAAAACGTCAAGTTCCTGGTCGGCTTTGCCATCATCTCTGTATTTATTGCTGTGGGTATGACCGTCGTTGGCCTCTGACAGGAAATAAAACGATGTCGGGAGACGAGAATAAACTTAAGAAATATCGTTTCCCGGAAACACTGACCAACCAGAGCCGCTGGTTTGGCCTGCCACTGGATGAACTGATCCCCGCAGCAGTCTGTATTGGCTGGGGTATCACAACATCAAAATATCTGTTCGGTATTGGTGCAGCGGTTCTGGTTTATTTCGGGATTAAAAAACTGAAAAAAGGGCGGGGCAGTTCCTGGTTACGTGACCTGATTTACTGGTATATGCCAACAGCCCTGCTGCGCGGTATTTTTCATAATGTTCCCGATTCGTGTTTCCGGCAGTGGATTAAATAGAACTGATACCAGGATTGTTATATGGAACACGGTGCCCGTTTAAGTACCAGTCGTGTAATGGCCATCGCCTTTATATTTATGTCAGTGCTTATTGTTCTCAGCCTCTCTGTTAACCTCATTCAGGGGGTGAATAACTACCGCCTTCAGAATGAGCAACGCACTGCCGTGACCCCAATGGGATTTAATGTGCCCTTTGCCGTGTCACAGAACAGTGCTGACGCCTCTTATTTGCAGCAGATGGCGCTGTCATTTATTGCCCTCCGTCTGAATGTCTCACCGGAAATCGTCGATGCCTCACATCAGGCGCTTCTGCAATATATCCGCCCGGGTGCACAGAACCAGATGAAAGTTATTCTGGCTGAAGAAGCGAAACTCATTAAAAAAGATAACGTGAATTCTGCTTTTTTCCAGACCAGTGTCCGTGTCTGGCCTCAGTATGGTCGTGTGGAAATCCGTGGAATTCGGAAAACATGGATTGGTAACTCCGAACCTTTTACTGATATCAAACATTACATCCTTATTCTGAAGCGGGAAAACGGGGTGACCTGGCTGGATAATTTCGGGGAAACAGACGATGAGAAAAAATAATACGGCAATAATATTCGGCGGCCTGTTTTTTTCCTGCAGCGTGATGGCCGGAGCCGGTACGCTGGCCCCCACCGTGGTGCCAATGGTGAACGGTGGGCAGGCCAGTATTGCCATCAGCAATACCAGCCCGAATCTGTTTACCGTTCCCGGTGACCGGATTATCGCCGTGAACAGTCTGGATGGTGCCCTGACCAATAATGAGCAGACCACCTCCGGCGGTGTGGTGGTGGCCACCGTCAACAAAAAGCCTTTTACGTTCATTCTGGAAACAGAGCGTGGTCTGAACCTTTCCATTCAGGCTGTTCCCCGTGAAGGCGCGGGGCGTACCATTCAGCTGGTCAGTGACCTGCGCGGAACCGGAGAAGAAGCCGGCGCGTGGGAAACGTCCACGCCTTACGAATCCCTGCTTGTGACCATCAGCCAGGCTGTCCGTGGCGGAAAATTACCCGCCGGCTGGTATCAGGTGCCTGTGACAAAGGAAACCCTGCAGGCCCCGGCGGGGCTGTCTTCAGTGGCAGATTCCGTATGGACGGGGAATCACCTGAAGATGGTCCGCTTTGTCGTGGAAAATAAAACGCTGTCTGCCCTGAATATCCGGGAAAGTGATTTCTGGCAGCCGGGAACCCGTGCCGTGATGTTCAGCCAGCCTGCCAGCCAGTTACTGGCAGGTGCGCGCATGGATGTGTATGTCATCCGTGACGGGGAGGGCAACTGATGGCCAGTATCAACACCATTGTGAAACGCAAGCAGTACCTGTGGCTGGGGATTGTGGTTGTCGGTGCAGCCTCCGCGATTGGTGGGGCACTGTATCTGTCTGATGTGGACATGTCCGGTAACGGTGAGGCGGTGGCTGAACAGGAGCCTGTGCCGGATATGACCGGTGTGGTGGATACGACCTTTGATGACAAGGTGCGTCAGCATGCCACCACAGAGATGCAGGTGACGGCAGCGCAGATGCAGAAGCAGTATGAGGAAATCCGTCGTGAGCTGGATGTCCTGAACAAACAGCGCGGTGATGACCAGCGTCGTATTGAAAAGCTGGGACAGGACAATGCCGCCCTGGCAGAGCAGGTAAAAGCCCTGGGTGCTAATCCCGTCACGGCGACCGGAGAGCCTGTACCGCAGATGCCTGCCTCACCGCCCGGCCCGGAAGGCGAACCACAGCCAGGAAACACCCCCGTATCCTTCCCGCCGCAGGGCAGCGTTGCTGTTCCACCGCCGACGGCGTTTTATCCCGGGAATGGTGTCACGCCACCACCACAGGTGACGTACCAGTCTGTGCCGGTGCCTAACCGGATACAGCGTAAGGTGTTTACCCGTAATGAGGGAAAACAGGGACCATCACTGCCGTACATTCCGTCAGGAAGTTTTGCGAAAGCCATGCTGATTGAAGGGGCGGATGCCAATGCCTCTGTCACCGGTAATGAATCCACGGTGCCGATGCAGTTGCGTATCACCGGCCTGGTGGAAATGCCGAACAGCAAAACGTATGACGCAACGGGATGTTTTGTGGGGCTGGAAGCCTGGGGGGATGTCTCCAGTGAGCGTGCCATCGTGCGCACCCGTAACATCAGCTGCCTGAAGGGCGGCAAAACTATTGATATGCCGATTAAGGGGCATGTCAGCTTCCGGGGTAAAAACGGTATCAAGGGCGAAGTGGTGATGCGTAACGGCAAAATCCTCGGCTGGGCATGGGGTGCGGGATTTGTTGACGGTATCGGTCAGGGAATGGAGCGCGCCTCCCAGCCGGCTGTCGGGCTGGGGGCTACTGCCGCTTACGGGGCCGGTGATGTCCTGAAAATAGGTATCGGTGGCGGTGCATCGAAAGCCGCACAGACGCTCAGTGACTACTACATCAAACGTGCTGAGCAGTATCACCCGGTGATACCGATTGGTGCGGGCAATGAAGTGACGGTGGTGTTCCAGGATGGCTTCCAGCTGAAAACCGTGGAGGAAATGGCGCTGGAGCAGTCACAGAGTACAGCGGAAGAGGGTAACCCGGAAAGCCCTGTGCCGAATCTTCCCTCGGCAGAAAGCCACCTGAACGGTTTTAACACCGACCAGATGCTGAAACAGCTGGGCAATCTGAATCCGCAGCAGTTTATGTCCGGAGACAAGAACCCGCAGGGCAGGGATGCCGGCAGGGAGGGCGGAAATGGCGGGTGATGCACTGACATTCCGTGTGGCGTTTGTCGTTCGCTGGTTGCTGTGGGGCGTCAGGTTTGTGGTTATCTGGCCGCTGGCAACAATGGCCCTGATGGCTCTGTTTGTTTTATGGAAGGACAACACCACGCCGGGGAAATTACTGGTTAAGGAGATTAACTTCGTAAGACAAACAGCACCTGCCGGACAGTTCCCGGTCAGTGAATGCTGGTTTTCTTCCTCTGATTCTTCAGGCAGATCAGAAATACAGGATATCTGCCATTACCGCGCGGCTGATGCTGCAGATTATGTCAGGGAGACTGACCGGTCACTGATGCAACTGGTCACCGCATTCTGGGCAACGCTGGCACTTATGTATATGTCGTTTGCGGCAGGCACCGGGAAATATCCGATGATGTGGCCCGGAAAAATGAAATGTATTCGGGGGGTAACAGCAGATGAACGTCTGAAGGACGTTTATACGGAAGACGCTTCCCTGCCGGGAAAAATCAGTAAATGTCCTGTTTATCTTCCTGATGACAGAACAAACAGAAACAACGGAGATAAAAATGAACATGCGTAATATTAATGTTATTACAGCCCGCGCTGTGCCGGATAAAAACGTATCAGATGATTTTATGCATGCTGTTCTCAGTAACTGCACCACAAAAATAGTTCTTCCTGCACCGGAGAAATTCAGTCCTGAATCATTGCCGCACAATTTTAATATGGCTGCTGTCGGCGTGATGAAGAAGGGAATGTCGATGAGTTTATTTTCTTCTCCGGGGCATATTGTGGTTGCCGGACAATCCGGTGGCGGAAAATCTGCTCCGGTGAAAGAACTAATCGACAGAATTATTCAGAAATATAAGGAACCCTTCGATGAATAAGCTGGTTTCTGATGGCAGCGTCAAAAAAATAAATTATCCGGTGCTGTATGAATCCGGAATAACACCTCCGTTATATGAAGTCAGTGCACCAGAACCTGATGCGGGTGGGAAACGCATTGTGGCATATGTTTATAAATCATCACGGAATACGGTTTTTGAAAATCCTGATATTGTAAAAATCTGTACGGTCAGGGATTTGAAGAAGGATTTTGTGAACTGCGATGAGAAAGGTGAGGGACAATGAAACAGATTTCTTTATTTATTCCTCTGCTGGGGACCTTATTACTTTCCGGCTGTGCCGGAACCAGTACGGAATTTGAGTGTAACGCCACCACATCCGATACCTGTATGACGATGGAGCAGGCCAATGAGAAGGCCAAAAAACTGGAGCAGTCCTCAGAAGCAAAGCCGGTTGCGGCATCACTGCCGCGCCTGGCTGAAGGGAACTTCCGGACAATGCCGGTGCAGACCGTCACCGCGACCACTCCGTCCGGCAGCAGACCTGCGGTGACGGCACATCCGGAGCAGAAACTGCTGGCACCACGCCCGCTGTTTACCGCTGCCCGGGAAGTGAAAACGGTCGTTCCGGTCAGTTCAGTTGCACCGGTAACACCTCCCCGCTCGCTAAGAACGGGTGAGCAGACGGCTGCATTATGGATAGCGCCTTATATTGATAATCAGGATGTTTATCATCAGCCATCCAGTGTGTTCTTTGTTATTAAACCGTCTGCGTGGGGAAAACCACGTATTAATTAACTGGCCCTGAAGTTGTATATCAGCCGGCAATGCCGGCGGGCTTTCTGTATTCAAAATCTGCCTGTAAAACGAGTGCCCTGTGCGTGAAAAGGGATGGGCGGTAGCGTGTCAGAACATGTCGGGAGGAATATTCCGTGAGTGATGAAGCCGATGAAGCATATTCAGTGACAGAACAACTGACCATGACAGGAATAAACCGGATACGCCAGAAAATAAATGTTCATGGTATTCCTGTTTATCTTTGTGAAGCATGCGGAAATCCTATTCCGGAAGCCCGGCGGAAAATATTTCCCGGTGTGACGTTATGCGTTGAATGTCAGGCGTATCAGGAAAGGCAGAGGAAACACTATGCATAAATCAGAAAATGAAAAAATAGATTTTATTCTGGATGAGCATGAGCGGATATTCAGAAAACAGGGTTCTTTGTGTATGGCACTGGGTAAGGGCTTTTTAGTTATAGCTATTCTTTGTGGTGTTGCCACATTCTGTGTTTCTGGCCTGTATCTGAAATCCCTGTGCCTGTCCGTTGCCTGCTGTTGTGGGGTATTCAGTCGTATTTTTAATTATTACAGCGTACCGGAGGAATAACGCATGGTACTCAGTCGTCAGGAATTACTCCGGCTTATGCGTCTGACTGAAGACGTACCAGATGTGAGACAGGAATCCATCTCTTATTTGTGCTGTGGTTTCAGGAATGGCACTGCGTGATATATCCACGGCCACAGACTGATATTTTCCTTTTTTAAACGCACTAAGGAATACTCATATGAGTAATAACCCACTTGAGGCCGTCACTCAGGCGGTTAACTCCCTCGTCACAGCACTGAAACTGCCTGACGAATCAGCAAAGGCCAATGAAGTGCTGGGCGAAATGAGCTTCCCGCAGTTCAGCCGTCTGCTGCCGTACCGTGATTACAACCAGGAGTCCGGTCTGTTCATGAATGACACCACGATGGGCTTTATGCTGGAAGCCATTCCCATCAATGGGGCGAATGAGTCCATTGTGGAGGCGCTCGACCACATGCTGCGCACCAAACTGCCACGCGGAGTGCCGTTCTGCATCCATCTGAAGTCCAGCCAGCTTGTTGGTGACAGAATTGAATACGGGCTGCGTGAGTTCTCCTGGTCCGGTGAACAGGCTGAACGGTTTAACGCCATTACCCGTGCCTATTATATGAACGCGGCAGCGACACAGTTTCCGCTGCCGGAGGGGATGAATCTGCCCCTGACCCTGCGCCATTACCGGGTATTCTTCTCGTACTGTTCTCCCTCGAAGAAAAAAAGCCGGGCTGACATTCTGGAAATGGAAAACCTGGTGAAAATCATCCGGGCGTCGTTACAGGGGGCCAGTATCGCCACACAGACGGTGGATGCACAGGCCTTTATCGATATTGTCGGGGAGATGATTAATCATAACCCGGACTCCCTGTACCCGAAAAGACGTCAGCTGGACCCGTATTCTGATCTGAATTATCAGTGTGTGGAGGACAGTTTTGACCTGAAAGTCCGGGCTGATTACCTGACGCTGGGCCTGCGTGAGAACGGCAGGAACAGCACGGCCCGCATCCTGAATTTCCATCTGGCCCGTAACCCGGAAATCGCCTTCCTGTGGAACATGGCCGACAACTACAGCAACCTGCTGAACCCGGAACTGTCCATCTCCTGTCCGTTCATCCTGACGCTGACTCTGGTGGTGGAAGACCAGGTGAAAACCCACAGCGAAGCCAACCTGAAGTACATGGACCTGGAGAAAAAGTCGAAAACCTCCTATGCCAAATGGTTTCCCTCCGTGGAGAAAGAGGCGAAGGAGTGGGGGGAACTGCGTCAGCGGCTGGGCTCCGGTCAGTCTTCTGTCGTGTCCTACTTCCTCAACATCACAGCCTTCTGCAAGGACAATAATGAAACGGCACTGGAAGTGGAGCAGGACATCCTGAACAGCTTCCGTAAAAACGGTTTTGAGCTGATTTCACCGCGCTTTAACCACATGCGCAATTTCCTGACCTGCCTGCCCTTTATGGCCGGGAAAGGGCTGTTTAAACAGCTGAAAGAGGCCGGTGTGGTTCAGCGCGCAGAGAGCTTTAATGTTGCCAACCTGATGCCGTTAGTGGCGGATAACCCCCTGACACCGGCAGGTCTGCTGGCACCCACCTACCGTAACCAGCTGGCGTTTATCGATATTTTCTTCCGGGGGATGAATAACACCAACTACAACATGGCGGTCTGTGGCACCTCCGGGGCCGGTAAAACCGGACTGATACAGCCCCTTATCCGCAGCGTGCTGGACTCCGGGGGCTTTGCCGTGGTGTTTGACATGGGGGATGGATATAAGTCCCTGTGTGAGAACATGGGCGGGGTGTATCTGGACGGTGAAACCCTGCGTTTTAACCCGTTTGCGAACATCACCGATATTGACCAGTCAGCGGAGCGTGTCCGTGACCAGTTGTCGGTGATGGCCAGCCCCAACGGTAACCTGGATGAAGTGCATGAAGGTCTGCTGCTGCAGGCGGTCAGGGCCTCCTGGCTGGCTAAAAAGAACAGGGCGCGCATCGATGATGTGGTGGATTTCCTGAAAAACGCCAGTGACAGCGAGCAGTATGCCGGGTCACCGACCATCCGCAGCCGTCTGGATGAAATGATTGTGCTGCTTGACCAGTACACTGCCAACGGCACTTATGGCCGGTATTTTAACTCTGATGAGCCGTCCCTGCGGGATGATGCCAGAATGGTGGTGCTGGAGCTGGGGGGACTGGAAGACCGTCCGTCCCTGCTTGTTGCGGTGATGTTCTCCCTGATTATCTACATTGAGAACAGGATGTACCGCACGCCGCGTAACCTCAAAAAACTGAACGTCATTGATGAGGGGTGGCGTCTGCTGGACTTCAAAAATCACAAGGTCGGTGAGTTTATTGAGAAAGGTTACCGTACGGCCCGCCGTCATACCGGTGCCTATATCACCATCACACAGAACATCGTCGACTTTGACTCTGACAAGGCCTCCAGTGCGGCCCGTGCGGCATGGGGTAACTCCTCCTACAAAATTATCCTCAAACAGAGTGCGAAGGAGTTCGCGAAATACAACCAGCTGTATCCGGACCAGTTCCAGCCACTGCAGCGCGACATGATTGGTAAGTTTGGTGCGGCCAGAGACCAGTGGTTCAGTTCCTTCCTGCTGCAGGTGGAAAACCATTCCTCCTGGCACCGCCTGTTTGTGGACCCGTTAAGCCGCGCCATGTACAGCTCTGACGGCCCGGATTTTGAGTTTGTGCAGCAGAAACGTAAAGAGGGGCTGAGTATTCATGAGGCGGTGTGGCAGCTGGCGTGGAAGAAGTCAGGGCCGGAGATGGCTTCGCTGGAAGCCTGGCTGGAAGAACATGAGAAATACAGGAGTGTTGCATGACCACAACGCAAAAAACGACTGATGTTACAGCCCCCCGACGCAGCCACTGGTGGTGGACGGTGCCGGGATGCCTAGCAATGGTGTTACTGAACGCAGCCGTCAGTTACGGCATTGTCAGACTGAACGCACCGGTGACTGCCGCCTTCAACATGAAACAGACTGTGGATGCATTTTTTGACAGCGCCAGTCAGAAACAACTGTCAGAAGCACAGTCAAAAGCCCTTTCAGCACGTTTTAACACGGCACTGGAAGCCAGCCTGCAGGCGTGGCAGCAGAAACACCACGCGGTCATTCTGGTGTCGCCTGCTGTGGTACAGGGGGCACCGGATATCACCCGGGAAATCCAGCAGGATATTGCCCGGCGAATGAGGGCGGAACCATGAGATGCCGGGGGCTGATTGCCCTGCTGGTATGGGGGCAGAGTGTGGCCGCCGCCGATCTTGGCACCTGGGGCGATCTGTGGCCGGTAAAGGAGCCGGACATGCTGACGGTGATCATGCAGCGCCTGACGGCACTGGAGCAGTCCGGTGAGATGGGCCGGAAAATGGATGCCTTTAAGGAGCGGGTGATCCGCAACAGTCTGCGGCCCCCTGCCGTGCCCGGTATCGGACGCACGGAGAAATACGGCAGCCGGTTGTTTGACCCGTCCGTCAGACTGGCTGCGGATATCCGGGATAACGAAGGGCGGGTGTTTGCCCGTCAGGGTGAAGTGATGAATCCGCTGCAGTATGTGCCTTTTAACCAGACGCTGTATTTCATCAATGGCGATGATCCGGCGCAGGTGGCCTGGATGAAACGCCAGACGCCGCCCACACTGGAGAGCAAAATTATCCTGGTGCAGGGCAGTATCCCGGAGATGCAGAAAGCGCTGGACAGCCGTATTTACTTTGACCAGAACGGTGTGCTCTGCCAGCGCCTCGGCATCGATCAGGTCCCGGCACGGGTGAGCGCCGTTCCCGGCGATCGCTTCCTGAAGGTGGAATTTATTCCGGCAGAGGAGGGCAGAAAATGAAGCGAAGACTGTGGCTGCTGATGTTATTCCTTCTTGCCGGTCATGTCCCTGCGGCATCTGCGGATTCTGCCTGTGAGGGGCGTTTTGTAAACCCGATCACGGATATCTGCTGGAGCTGTATTTTCCCGCTCTCGCTGGGCAGTATCAAAGTCAGTCAGGGTAAAGTCCCCGACACGGCGAACCCGTCGATGCCCATTCAGATTTGTCCGGCACCGCCGCCGCTGTTCAGGCGTATCGGGCTGGCCATTGGTTACTGGGAGCCGATGGCGCTGACGGACGTCACCCGGTCACCGGGATGCATGGTGAACCTGGGCTTCAGCCTGCCGGCTTTTGGTAAAACGGCACAGGGAACGGCGAAAAAGGATGAGAAGCAGGTGAACGGGGCGTTCTATCACGTTCACTGGTACAAATACCCGCTGACGTACTGGCTGAACATCATCACATCGCTGGGCTGTCTGGAAGGTGGTGACCTGGATATCGCTTATCTTTCTGAAATCGACCCCACCTGGACGGACAGCAGCCTGACCACCATTCTCAATCCGGAAGCTGTCATCTTTGCCAATCCGATAGCACAGGGGGCCTGCGCAGCAGATGCCATTGCCAGCGCCTTTAATATGCCTCTCGATGTTCTGTTCTGGTGTGCCGGTTCGCAGGGAAGTATGTACCCGTTCAATGGCCAGGTGAGTAATGAGTCCAGTCCGTTGCAGTCCTCCCTGCTGGTCAGTGAACGCATGGCGTTCAAACTACACCGTCAGGGCATGATTATGGAAACCATCGGGAAAAATAACGCCGTCTGTAATGAATATCCGTCCCCAATCCTGCCCAAAGAACGCTGGCGTTATCAGATGGTGAATATGTATCCGGACAGCGGGCAGTGCCATCCGTTCGGGCGCAGTGTGATGCGCTGGGAGACGGGAAAAAATCCGCCCAACACAAAGAAAAACTTCGGCTACCTGATGTGGCGTAAACGTAACTGTGTATTTCTGTAACTTAAACAAAAAGAGGAATATTTTAAATGGAAAAGAAATTAAGCAGTAAATACATTCATATGTATATGAGTATATCCCGAGTGTTCATTCGTTTGACAGGCAATGTATTAAAACTGTTTCCTTTTGCTATGGTGATATGCCCTGTGGTGTGGTTTTATCTTTGCCCTGAACATATTATCTCAGACATTGTTAACGACTGGCAGGATGCAGATACACTGGAAAAAATACTGCTTGTCAAACTGTATCTGAAGACGGTTCTTATTCTGACAGTGGTAAGCGTTGTTGTCTTGTATCTTTCGTCAGATAAGTTTATGCCTGTTAAACGCAGGAAATGAGTCTGTCGGTTCTCATAAATATAACCGTGTGTGCATATGTATAATATAAATAAAGGTGTATTATGAGTTTTTTTATCATTTTTACGAAAGATAAGTAATAAAGAAAAAGAAATTTTTATCAGTGAGGAGCGTTTTTTTCTCCCTGCTGGAAAGGGTGAGTGCTTTTGATGTGGTCAGAGAATGGGCTGAAAATGGTGGAGCATATTATCCTCTGCTGAAGTGCCGTCGGCTTACAGATATTGAAGATGTCAGGAAATCAGAGGATATATTGAACCGACTGGAGTTTATTGACAGAAGATTTCGGGAATTTATCAGCATTATGTCTGAATATAATCGTAATGATAAATCTAAAAACAGATGGGAGATATGGTTGTCTGAATATCCACCGGGAAAATATACCAGGTCCGGAGAGAGGGAGACCATCTGTCATTAAAAATTTACGGTGATGATTTTACTCTGGACAGAGATACTGCCGTGGCTACGGTGCAGATTACTGTCAGCAGAAAATGCATTACTCAGGAAGAAATGGATGAATTAAATGCATTGTCTGAGAGACTGAAAGAAAAGTGCGCCGGTAATTAAATTATATCACTGTGCCGGGAGATGATATGAGCCGGAAAATATTTGTACTTTTTGCCCTGGCTGCAGGGATGCATATCACTGTTCATGCCTCAGACAATGTGAACACTCCTGAAAACTGACAGTTCCTGAAGCAGCAGGAAAATTTAAGCAGACAACTACGTGAAAACGTAACTGTGTATTTTTATAACACTGACAAGAAAAGGATAAATGATGGAAAAAGAACAGAAACAATGTGGCCTGCAGCTCCCCTTGCATCAGGATGTATCTCTCCCTGTACCCCGTGACACTTTCAGTATGGAGAAAAAGGTAATAACAGCAGAGCAATACAGAGACTGGCAATTAATTGCAGCCAGTCTCAGGAAAAAGATAAATGGGGAAAGAAGCTAATCAACGATTCTCGTTGTGTTTAACATGGCGTCAGTTATCTCCAGGCATAATCTATTGAGCGCCTCATTATTATCAGTATTTACGATGTTATTAATAATGCTGATGGCTGTATCATGAGGCATATTTCTGATGATGCTGAATAATAATATTTTTAAAGCCTTTATTTCATCTGCTCTCTGATTGTCCATGTAACTGAATGAAAAATCAGGGCGGTCTTCTGATGTGTTATTATTCATTGTAACTCCTTGTTGGTATGTTTTTAGCCTGTCATCTCTTGCAATCGATATATCAGGCTGAAATATTTTACCACAACGCGACCGGGCGCGTAATCCCGGGATTAATAATCCCTGAAATACCGTGAGAATCTGGTTGTTGATATCAGATGTTGGTTGTAGTGATTAATTACTGCCTGTTTGCAGAAGAATTATATGAACAAAAAAATATACATTTTATTCGCCCTTACAGCAGGACTGTTTATCTCTGTTCATGCTTCAGAAAATGTGAACACAACTGAAAACCGCCAGTTCCTGAAGCAGCAGGAAACACTGAGTCAGCAGTTACGTGAAAAGCCGGACACACAGTTGCAGGCATGGGCAGAGCAGCAAGTCAGGGCGAATCCCCTTCAGCATTCCGATAACCAGTTTCTCGATGAACTGGTCCGTAAACAGCAGGCTGCTCAGAAGGATAAACCACAGCAGGGCGCCCTGTATTTTGTGTCGTTTTCCATTCCCGAAGAGGGGCTGAAACGAATGCTGGGCGAAACCCGGCACTACGGTATTCCCGCCACGCTGCGGGGCATGGTGAACAACGACCTGAAGGCCACGGCTGACGCCGTGTTGTCCCTGGTGAAAGACGGCGCAACTGATGGTGTTCAGATCGACCCGACGCTGTTTTCACAGTACGGCATTCGCAGCGTTCCGGCCCTGGTGGTGTTCTGCAGCCAGGGGCACGACATCATCCGGGGAAATCTGCGCGTCAGGCAGGCGCTGGAGAAAGTGGCCGCCACAGGAGACTGCCGGCAGGTGGCTCAGGGACTGCTGGACGGCACCGGGGATAAGTCGCAATGAGTTTACCTGCAGGCTATTACCGGATTGACCCGGACATCCGTGCACTGGTGGCCGCGATGAACGTTCACGGATTTCGTACATATGCGTCCTGTCAGGGGCATGGTTTCCCTGTTACGAAACTGCCGCCTTATATTGCCTTTGTCTGTCCGGTAAAAAAGGCGGCTCTTCTTGAGCAGCGACTGCGGCAGGATGCGGAGTCCATGATGCCCCGGTTGCTGTGGGGCTGGTCCGTCGGGGCTTCTTTTAACAGTGACCTTCAGCTCTGTTTCCGGCTTCAGCCTGAAGGCCCTCATCACTGGTATCACCGGTACTGTCGTCGCTCACTGCGTGCAGACTTCAGGACGCTGGTCCGCTTACTGAATCCGTAAATCTGTTCCCGTAAGGAGGCATTGATGGCGCTGACAAAGAAGCAGCGGGAAAAACTGCGTATGAAATTCGGTGGCCGTTGTGCGTACTGCGGCTGTGAACTGCCGGAGAAAGGATGGCATGCCGACCATGTTCAGGCGGTGCTCCGCAAGTCAGAGCAGTGCATGAAGGCTGCAGAAAAGCGCGTTTTCAGGCTGAAATCCACCGGTGATGTTTTCAGACCGGAGGCCGACTGTCCGGAAAACCTCGTCCCGGCCTGTGCGCCGTGCAACCTGCTGAAAACAACATATTCGCTGGAGATGTTCAGAATGCAGGTGTCCCTGCAGGTTGAACGGGGGCGCAGAAGCAGCGTGAATTTCAGGACCGCAGAACGGTTCGGGCTGATTCAGGTGGTGAACAAACCAGTCGTGTTCTGGTTTGAGCAATATCAGAGGGAGAGTGAGGTATGAAACGTCTTCTGCCATTGCTGCTGGGGCTGGCAGTCAGTGTGGCACAGGCTGACAGCAACAGTGATTACCGGGCGGGTTCTGATTTTGCCCGTCAGATTCAGGGGCAGGGTACTGGCAGTATTCAGGGCTTTAAGCCACAGGAGAGTATCCCCGGCTATAACGCGAATCCGGACGAGACAAAATATTACGGTGGCGTGACTGCCGGCGGGGATGGCGGCCTGAAAAATGACGGCACCACGGAATGGGCGACCGGTGAAACCGGAAAAACCATCACAGAGTCATTCATGAACAAGCCGAAAGACATTCTTTCACCGGATGCACCGTTTATCCAGACCGGCAGGGATGTGGTGAACCGGGCTGACAGCATTGTGGGAAACACCGGGCAGCAGTGCAGTGCGCAGGAGATTAGCCGGAGTGAATACACGAATTACACCTGTGAGCGGGATTTACAGGTGGAGCAGTACTGCACACGAACTGCCCGTATGGAGCTGCAGGGGAGTACCACATGGGAAACCCGGACGCTGGAGTATGAAATGAGTCAGCTACCTGCACGTGAAGTGAATGGTCAGTATGTTGTCTCCATTACCTCTCCCGTTACCGGTGAAATTGTCGATGCGCATTACAGCTGGAGTCGTACTTACCTGCAGAAGAGTGTACCTATGACAATTACAGTACTGGGAACCCCACTGAGCTGGAATGCCAAATACTCAGCAGATGCCTCATTTACACCAGTACAGAAAACACTGACTGCCGGTGTGGCTTTTACGTCATCTCACCCCGTCCGGGTCGGGAATACAAAATTCAGACGTCATACGGCAATGAAGCTGCGTCTGGTTGTCAGGGTAAAAAAAGCCTCGTACACCCCGTATGTTGTCTGGTCTGAAAGCTGCCCGTTCAGCAAGGAGCTGGGGAAACTGACAAAAACAGAATGTACGGAGGCTGGCGGGAACAGGACGCTGGTGAAAGACGGTCAGTCATACAGCATGTACCAGAGCTGCTGGGCATACCGGGACACGTATGTCACACAGTCAGCAGACAAGGGAACCTGTCAGACCTACACCGACAATCCTGCCTGTACCCTGGTGTCACACCAGTGCGCCTTTTACTCCGAAGAAGGTGCCTGTCTGCATGAATATGCCACGTACTCCTGTGAGTCAAAAACATCCGGGAAAGTGATGGTCTGTGGGGGAGACGTCTTCTGTCTCGATGGCGAATGCGATAAGGCTCAGAGCGGGAAGAGTAATGATTTTGCCGAAGCCGTTTCTCAGCTGGCGGCACTGGCCGCTGCAGGTAAGGATGTTGCGGCGCTGAACGGGGTGGATGTCCGTGCTTTCACCGGTCAGGCGAAATTTTGTAAGAAGGCAGCAGCCGGATACAGCAACTGCTGTAAGGACAGCGGCTGGGGGCAGGATATCGGGCTGGCCAGATGCAGCAGTGATGAAAAGGCCCTGGCTAAAGCAAAATCAAACAAACTGACCGTCAGCGTCGGAGAGTTCTGTTCGAAGAAAGTGCTGGGTGTCTGTCTGGAGAAAAAACGCAGCTACTGTCAGTTTGATTCGAAGCTGGCGCAGATAGTCCAGCAGCAGGGACGCAACGGTCAGCTGCGTATCAGTTTTGGCAGTGCGAAGCATCCTGACTGTCGGGGGATTACGGTTGATGAGCTGCAGAAAATTCAGTTCGACAGACTGGATTTCACTAACTTCTACGAAGACCTGATGAATAACCAGAAAATCCCGGACAGTGGCGTGCTGACGCAGAAAGTGAAAGAGCAGATTGCTGACCAGCTGAAACAGGCAGGACAGTAAGGTAGGGAAAATAACCGGGGGAAATGATGAAGGTCATATTCACGTCGAACCGTTTTATTGATTTTCTTATCCGGCTTTTGATTACAGCGATTGTCATTTCCCCGGTAATTATCTGGTCGTGGGATACGGTAAAAGAAACCACTGCAGGTGAGATACTTGCTGCTGCTTTCGTTATTTTTTACTCCGGTGTGCTCCTGTTTATTCTGTATTTTTGTTTTTCTGCCCTGACTGACCTGCAGAAACCTGATGAAAGAAAAAGTGATGAAAGGAATGAAGATGAATAAAGCATTACTGCCACTGTTACTCTGCTGCTTTATTTTTCCGGCGTCAGGAAAAGATGCAGGCTGGCAGTGGTATAACGAGAAAATAAATCCGAAGGAAAAAGAAAATAAACCTGTACCTGCAGCCCCCCGTCAGGAGCCGGATATTATGCAGAAACTGGCCGCGCTGCAGACGGCAACAAAGCGGGCGCTGTACGAAGCCATTCTGTATCCCGGCGTGGATAATTTTGTGAAATATTTCCGGCTGCAGAATTACTGGACTCAGCAGGCCGGGCTTTTCACCATGAGTGCTAAAAAGGCCATGCTGGCACATCCCGAACTGGACTATAACCTGCAGTACAGCCATTACAACGGCACGGTACAGAACCAGCTGGCGGCAGACCAGGCGCAGCAGCGACAGGCCATTGCGAAACTGGCTGAACACTACGGCATCATGTTTTTTTACCGGGGTCAGGACCCCATCGACGGGCAGCTGGCGCAGGTCATTAATGGCTTCCGGGATACGTATGGTCTGAGTGTTATTCCCGTTTCCGTGGATGGCGTGATTAATCCGCTGTTGCCGGATTCCCGGACTGACCAGGGGCAGGCGCAGCGCCTCGGCGTGAAATATTTCCCGGCCATGATGCTGGTTGACCCGAAACAGGGCAGTGTTCGTCCGTTATCATACGGTTTTATTTCGCAGGACGACCTGGCAAAACAGTTCCTGAACGTTTCTGAAGATTTTAAACCGAATTTCTGAATTACGGATATTTCCCGTTTGTCAGTAAATTCCATTAATTCTGCATTTTGTTAACCTGGGAATAATTCACCATTTATTCCGGTAGTCCTTTATTTAATTCTCTGTATAACAGGAGAGTTTTACTGTGCATAAATATAAATTCTCTTTACCCCGGCTTGATATTACGGGAATGTGGGTATTTTCCCTGGGTGTCTGGTTTCATATCGTCGCCCGTCTTGTTTACAGCAAACCCTGGATGGCTTTTTTTCTGGCGGAGTTGATTGCGGCCATCCTTGTGCTGTTCGGCGCATACCAGGTGCTGGATGCATGGATTGCCCGTGTCAGCCGGGAAGAGCGTGAGGCACTGGAAGCCAGGCAACAGGCCATGATGGAAGGGCAGCAGGAGGGCGGACATGTCTCTCACTAAATTACTGCCGGTCATTTTGTTGATAATGGTCACAGGTGTGCAGGCCTCCACCCGGGATGAAATTGAGCGACTCTGGAATCCGCAGGGGATAGCCGCGCAGCCTGCACAACCGACAGCAGACATGTCAGCCAGGATGGCAAAGCCGGCTCCCCGCTGGTTCCGCCTCAGCAACGGCAGGCAGGTTAACCTGGCCGACTGGAAGGTCGTGTTGTTTATGCAGGGGCATTGCCCTTACTGTCACCAGTTTGACCCGGTACTGAAACAGCTGGCACAGCAGTACGGCTTTTCCGTTTTTCCCTACACCCTGGATGGTCAGGGGGATACCGCCTTTCCGGAAGCATTGCCGGTGCCACCGGACGTGATGCAGACCTTCTTCCCGAATATTCCGGTGGCCACACCGACCACCTTCCTGGTCAACGTCAACACGCTTGAGGCATTACCGCTTTTACAGGGGGCAACGGATGCCGCCGGTTTTATGGCGCGGATGGATACCGTTCTGCAGATGTACGGAGGAAAAAAAGGTGCGAAATAAGCAGGTGGTGTTACTCATTGCCGGAATATCCGGCATCGCGACGGGAATAATCGTCAGCCTGAATATCCCCTTTATCCGTCAGGGGCTTTTTTATCCCGCCAGCCCTGTGGAAATTGTCGTTTCGCTGTGTCTTACCTTTTTTGTTTCAGTTGTGTTTTTTGTGGGGGCAATTGTGGGATGGATTTTGGGGTCTGAAATATATTACAGCCGCATGACCGGTCTGAATGAATCATCAGTGATATCAGAGGAAACTTATAATGACAGAAAACAAAAAGAATCAGGAATTCAAAATCAGAAAAATTAGACGGAATATTGAGTATAGTTTCAGAGGTTCTGACAGATATTTTGATTTGTTTATTGTTTTCCTTGTTGCCGGAATTGTTTTATGGGCAGTTATGCACGTTATTTTCGATGTCTGTATTGATTCGTGGATGGCCGACCCGAAATTACTTAATTTCCAGTATATGTGGAATGTTCTGATGAAAGTCATTCCGTTTACGTTATGGGCGCTGGCAGCAGGGTTTCTTGTTACATTTTTTCTGTCCCCAATGTGCGAATTAATATTCGGAAATATCATGATATTCCTGCTGAAACGCCGTATGCGCCGGGAGAACGAATTAAGGGAGGGCGGCAATAATGCTTCGCATTAAACCTCTTTTTATTCTTTGTGCCGCCTTACTGACGGCCATGCCCACAGCGTCAGCGGATGTGAACAGCGACATGAATCAGTTCTTTAACAAGCTGGGCTTCGCCTCCAATACCACACAGCCGGGCGTCTGGCAGGGGCAGGCCGCCGGGTATGCCTATGGTGGCTCCCTGTATGCCCGCACCCAGGTCAAAAATATCCAGCTGATTTCCATGACGCTGCCGGATATCAATGCCGGATGTGGCGGCATCGATGCCTATCTCGGCTCGTTCAGTTTTATTAATGGCGATCAGTTGCAGCGTTTTGTTAAGCAGATTATGAGCAATGCTGCCGGTTACTTTTTTGACCTTGCCCTGCAGACAACGGTGCCGGAAATCAAAACCGCAAAAGACTTCCTGCAGAAAATGGCAAGCGACATTAACAGTATGAACCTCAGCTCCTGTCAGGTGGCGCAGGGGATTGTCGGAGGATTATTTCCTCAGACTCAGGTGTCACAGCAGAAGGTCTGTCAGGACATTGCCGGTGAGAGCAATATTTTTGCTGACTGGGCCGCGTCCCGTCAGGGCTGCACGGTCGGAGGACAGTCATCGTCTGTTCGTGACAAGGCCAGTGACAAAGATAAGGAACGGGTGCTGAAGAACATCAATATCATCTGGGACTCGCTGTCCAAAAACAGGATGCTTGATGGTAACAAAGAACTGAAAGAATTTATTATGACGCTCACCGGTACGCTGATTTTTGGGGAAGACAGCGAGATTACCCCCCTGCCGGCACGCACCACTGACCGCGATATCCTCCGGGCAATTATGGAGGGGGGAACGGCAAAAATTTACCACTGTAACGATTCGGACAAGTGTCTGAAGGTGGTGGCGGATGCAAATGTGACCATCGCCCGGGATAAAGCCCTGAAATCACAGATTACAAAACTGCTCACCAGTATTCAGAATAAAGCGGTGAGTGATACTCCACTGGATGACAGGGAAAAAGGCTTCATTTCCAGCACCACCGTCCCCGTCTTTAAATATCTTATTGATCCGCAGATGCTCGGTGTGTCCAGCAGCGTGGTTTACCAGCTGACGGACTATATCGGCTACGACATCATGCTCCAGTACATTCAGGAACTGCTTCAGCAGGCCCGGGCCATGATTGCCACCGGGAACTATCCACAGACCGTGCTGGACAGTGTGCTGGAGAATCTGAATCAGGCACAGCAACAGATTGCGGTTTTCCAGGGGCAGGTAAAGGTCCAGCAGGATGCATTGCTGGTTGTTGACCGTCAGATGAGCTACATGCGCCAGCAGCTGTCCGCCCGCATGCTCAGCCGTTACCAGAACAACTATCACTTCGGAGGGAGCACGCTGTGAATGAAGTCTATGTGATTGCCGGTGGTGAGTGGTTACGCAATAACCTGAACGCCATTGCCGCCTTTATGGGAACCCGGACGTGGGATTCCATCGAAAAAATTGCGCTCACATTGTCTGTTCTCGCGGTGGCCGTGATGTGGGTACAGCGGCACAACGTGATGGATTTGCTGGGCTGGGTGGCCGTGTTTGTGCTTATCAGCCTGCTGGTTAATGTCCGTACATCGGTGCAGATTATTGATAACAGTGACCTGGTCCAGGTTCACCGGGTGGATAATGTGCCGGTCGGACTGGCGATGCCACTTTCACTGACGACCCGTATCGGGCATGCAATGGTGGCCAGTTACGAGATAATATTCCCCCAGCCTGACAGCGCCACCTACAGCAAGACAGGCATGCTGTTCGGGGCGAACCTGATTGTGAAAAGCACCGATTTTCTGTCCCGGAATCCGGAAATCATCAATCTGTTTCAGGACTACGTCCAGAACTGCGTGCTGGGTGATATTTACCTGAACCACAAATACACGCTGGAAGACCTGATGGCTTCCTCTGACCCATACACCATAATCTTTTCTCAGCCCAGCCCTTTACGTCAGGTGCCGAATAATAATTACAGTTTTCTGCACAGCTCAGAGCCGTTTGTGTCCTGTAAGGACGCATCCGTCGGACTGAAGGATAAGCTGAATTTTGATACGAATACCGGAGGTAAGACCTGGCATTATTATGTGCAGCAGATATTTGGCGGCAGACCGGACCCGGACCTGTTATTCAGACAACTGGTCAGTGACAGTTACAGTTATTTCTACGGCTCCAGTCAGTCTGCCAGCCAGATTATGCGCCAGAACGTCACCATGAATGCCCTGAAAGAGGGTATCACCAGTAATGCGGCCCGCAATGGTGACACCGCCAGCCTGGTCAGTCTGGCCACCACCTCATCGATGGAGAAACAGCGTCTGGCGCATGTAGCCATTGGTCATGTGCTGATGCGAAACCTGCCGATGGTACAGACCATTCTGGTGGGTATTACCATTGGTATATTCCCGCTCCTGGTACTGGCGGCTGCCTTCAACAGGCTGACGCTGTCCGTACTGAGAGGCTATGTTTTTGCCCTGATGTGGTTCCAGACCTGGCCGTTGCTGTATGCCATCCTGAACAGTGCCATGACATTTTATGCGAAGCAGAACGGTGCGACGGTGGTGCTCTCTGAACTTTCACAGATACAGCTGAAATACTCCGACCTGGCGTCCACTGCCGGATATATATCTGTCATGATACCCCCGTTGTCATGGATGATGGTAAAAGGCCTTGGTGCCGGATTCTCCAGTGTGTACAGCCATTTCGCTTCCTCTGCTATCAGCCCGACTGCCAGTGCGGCAGGCAGTGTGGTTGACGGTAATTACTCCTACGGCAACATGCAGACGGAAAACGTGAACGGCTTCAGCTGGAGCACCAACAGCACCACGTCGTTTGGTCAGATGATGTACCAGACCGGCAGTGGCGCAACTGCCACACAGACCCGTGACGGTAATATGGTGATGGATGCAAGCGGAGCGATGTCCCGGTTACCGGTTGGTATCAATGCAACGCGTCAGATTGCAGCGGCACAACAGGAAATGGCCCGGGAGGCGTCGAACAGAGCAGAAAGTGCCCTGCATGGTTTCAGCAGCAGTATTGCCAGTGCCTGGAACACGCTCAGTCAGTTTGGTTCTAACCGGGGGAGCAGTGATTCTGTCACCGGTGGTGCTGACAGCACGATGAGCGCACAGGACTCCATGATGGCCAGCCGTATGCGCAGTGCAGTGGAAAGCTATGCGAAGGCGCATAATATCAGTAATGAGCAGGCAACAAGAGAACTGGCCTCGAGAAGCACGACTGCATCAGCTGGATTGTATGGTGATGCTCATGCCGGATTAGATGCAAAGCCCAGCCTTTTTGGTGTGCGTGTTGATGTTGGCGCTAAGGTTGGTGGGCGAGCCAGTATTGACGGTAGTGATCTGGACTCACATGAAGCCAGTAGTGGCAGCAGGGCTTCCCATGATGCTCGCCATGATATTGACGCTAGAGCCAGTAAGGACTTTAAAGAGGCCAGCGATTACTTTACCAGTCGCAAGGTCAGTGAGTCCGGCAGCCATACTGACAATAATGCCGATTCCCGTGTGGACCAGCTGTCTGCAGCCCTGAACTCAGCGAAACAGAGTTACGACCAGTACACGACGAATATGACCCGCAGCCATGAATATGCGGAAATGGCCTCCCGTACTGAAAGCATGAGCGGGCAGATGAGTGAAGACCTGTCGCAACAGTTTGCACAGTATGTGATGAAACGCGCACCGCAGGATGCAGAAGCTATTCTGACAAATACCAGTTCGCCGGAGATTGCAGAACGCCGTCGGGCGATGGCGTGGTCTTTTGTTCAGGAACAGGTACAGCCTGGTGTTGATAATGCCTGGCGTGAATCCCGTGGGGATATAGGTAAAGGAATGGAGAGCGTACCTTCGGGTGGTGGCAGCCAGGATATTGTTGCTGACCATCAGGGGCATCAGGCCATTATTGATCAAAGAACACAGGACAGTAATATACTTAATGATGTAAAACATCAGGTTGATAATATGGTCACAGAATATAAAGGGAATATAGGTGATACTCAGAACAGCATACATGGCGAGGAAAATATTGTAAGAGGACAGTATTCTGAACTGCAGAATCACCATAAAACAGAAGCATTATCTCAGAATAATAAATATAATGAAGAGCGAGAAAGTCAAAAGATAATACCTGAGCCATCAGGAGAGGCTGTGAAAAAAAATGATTGATGATAAAAAGGAACGACTGAAGGGGCCATTATGATCACTCACTATGATATAAAAACGGAGACACAGAAACTAAAGGATGTACTCTCTGTAGAGGGAGTTAATATCCCGCCGTTATTACAGGTCATAAAGCCTGGTGGGTATGTGTTTTTATGGGTTTTATTATGGCCGACATTTCTCCGTTTGCAGGCAGATAAAGTTGATATCCGAGATGCCGGATTTGATATATGTTTTAGTGGCGTAATGGGTTTTATCCTTTTTGTTGCCATTACTAATGGAATGATGTTGTATCTTGCTATCCCTAAAAAATTCAGAGATGAGTCGAAAATTATATCTTTTATGTATGATAAGAACAAAACTTATATCTTGTCATTTTTGATTGCTTTTTCAATGGTTTCATTTGCTCATACACTCTTATATGAGTTTTTATTAATTGCTTTGTTTATAATCTTTTTCTTTATTTATGCTATAGACATAAATCGTTATAATCTCTCAGCTATAGTCTCAGTAATAGGACTGTTCAAAAAAGAGTCTGTTAGTTAAAAGGATATTCTGGATGAAAACAAAAAAATTGATGATGGTTGCACTGGTCAGTTCCACTCTGGCCCTTTCAGGGTGTGGTGCGATGAGCACAGCAATCAAGAAGCGTAACCTTGAGGTGAAGACTCAGATGAGTGAGACCATCTGGCTTGAACCCGCCAGCGAACGCACGGTATTTCTGCAGATCAAAAACACGTCTGATAAAGACATGAGTGGGCTGCAGGGCAAAATTGCTGATGCCGTGAAAGCAAAAGGATATCAGGTGGTGACTTCTCCGGATAAAGCCTACTACTGGATTCAGGCGAATGTGCTGAAGGCCGATAAGATGGATCTGCGGGAGTCTCAGGGATGGCTGAACCGTGGTTATGAAGGCGCAGCAGTTGGTGCAGCGTTAGGTGCCGGTATCACCGGATATAATTCCAGTTCTGCCGGTGCCACACTCGGTGTGGGCCTTGCTGCCGGTCTGGTGGGTATGGCTGCAGATGCGATGGTGGAAGATGTGAACTATACCATGATCACGGATGTGCAGATTGCAGAGCGTACTAAGGCAACGGTGACAACGGATAATGTTGCCGCCCTGCGTCAGGGCACATCAGGTGCGAAAATTCAGACCAGTACTGAGACAGGTAACCAGCATAAATACCAGACCCGTGTGGTCTCAAATGCGAACAAGGTTAACCTGAAATTTGAAGAGGCGAAGCCTGTTCTCGAAGACCAGCTGGCCAAATCAATCGCAAATATTCTCTGAACCTCGTCAGGAGGCTGGTCTGACCGGCCTCCTTGCTGACGCCTCGCGTTGCTCGTTGTCCAACCCCGGGACGTAACAAAATAAATTTTGTCACTTCCCGGCGTTTCCGAAATAAACATTAAAACACTGAGCGGTTGTGCAAATTCTTTGTGCGACCGTGAAGTGTTGCCGGCGAAGCCGGGATCTTCCGGAGAAAGTCATTATGACATCAGACAATATCGCTGAATATGTTGGTGAGAATAATCAATTTACGGAGAAGCCTGTAACTGAATACCCCCCGGTGATACAGGATAATACAGTGACCACTAAAGACTATCTGTACAGCAATAATATTGATACTGACCTTTTAGTGGTTATCGGAGGGCTTATTGTTATATTGTTTCTCATGATGCTTATCATGTACTTTATTAATTCTCTCAGGCATAAGGAATTAACTGAAATACTGACAAAAATATCTTTTCCTGAAAAATCCGGGAGCAATTCGCTTAAACCGGAAGCGGTCAGCTGTAATTTGTTGTCCCTGTGTGTGCTGGCCCCGGTATTCTGTACACCCAAAAAGCTGGCTGAAGTTTCCCGGGAGATCATCGTGGCGAGTGCGCAGGAAATTGCATGGACGCCGGGGAGCAGTCGTATTGATGGCCACCAGGCGGAGAATATCACCTGGGCGATTTCATCGCAGTCTCCTGCCGATAAGTATGATCTCATCAATAAAACGTCCCGTGTTTCTCCTGACAGTGGCCGTTTTTATGAACCGGACACAGTTCTGGATCACCGTGAACGGGTACGCCTTTTTATTCAGATCCAGTTTCCGCATGGGAGTGACTGGTCTGAAGTATTGCGCCTGACTGACATTGTTACAGAGAAGGTCTCTTCCGGCAGGACTGCAGGCGGGTATCACCACCGGCATACAGGGTACACCTGGTCTGTTTCTGTGAATTAACCCCACATCATCCTTTTCTGCCCTGTTCCAGATTTTCCCGGAGTTTCATCATGAGTTTTAACGCAAAGGATATGACCCAGGGCGGTCAGATTGCGTCCATGCGTATCCGCATGTTCAGCCAGATCGCCAATATCATGCTTTACTGTCTGTTTATTTTTTTCTGGATACTCGTTGGTCTGGTTTTATGGGTAAAAATAAGCTGGCAGACGTTTGTGAACGGCTGTATTTACTGGTGGTGTACCACGCTGGAAGGCATGCGGGATTTAATCAAGTCCCAGCCAGTATATGAGATCCAGTATTACGGCAAAACCTTCCGGATGAACGCGGCTCAGGTACTGCATGATAAATACATGATCTGGTGCGGTGAGCAGCTATGGTCTGCATTCGTTCTGGCGTCTGTCGTGGCCCTGGTTATTTGCCTGATCACCTTCTTTGTTGTCTCCTGGATTCTGGGGCGTCAGGGTAAACAACAGAGCGAAAATGAAGTCACAGGTGGTCGTCAGCTGACAGACAATCCGAAAGATGTTGCCCGGATGCTGAAAAAAGACGGCAAGGACTCCGATATCCGGATTGGCGACCTGCCGATTATCCGGGATTCCGAAATCCAGAACTTCTGTCTGCACGGCACGGTCGGGGCCGGTAAGTCGGAGGTTATCCGTCGTCTGGCCAACTACGCCCGTCAGCGCGGTGATATGGTGGTGATTTATGACCGTTCAGGGGAATTTGTTAAAAGTTACTATGATCCCTCCATCGATAAAATCCTGAATCCGCTGGATGCCCGCTGTGCCGCATGGGATTTGTGGAAGGAGTGCCTGACACAGCCGGATTTTGATAATACCGCAAATACTCTGATCCCTATGGGAACAAAAGAAGACCCGTTCTGGCAGGGTTCAGGGCGTACCATTTTTGCGGAAGCGGCGTACCTGATGCGTAATGACCCCAACCGCAGCTACAGCAAACTGGTGGACACACTGCTTTCCATCAAAATCGAAAAACTGCGTACCTTCCTGCGTAATTCACCGGCGGCCAACCTGGTGGAAGAGAAAATTGAGAAAACGGCGATTTCCATCCGTGCTGTGCTGACCAACTACGTGAAAGCCATCCGTTACCTGCAGGGGATTGAGCATAACGGTGAACCCTTTACCATCCGTGACTGGATGCGGGGTGTCCGGGAAGATCAGAAAAACGGCTGGCTGTTTATTTCGTCGAACGCCGACACCCATGCCTCCCTGAAACCGGTGATCTCCATGTGGCTGTCCATTGCCATTCGTGGTCTGCTGGCAATGGGAGAAAATCGTAACCGTCGTGTGTGGTTTTTCTGTGACGAGTTACCCACGTTACACAAACTGCCGGACCTGGTGGAGATCCTGCCGGAAGCCCGTAAGTTCGGTGGCTGTTATGTGTTTGGTATCCAGTCCTATGCCCAGCTGGAAGATATCTACGGTGAGAAAGCGGCGGCCACGCTGTTTGACGTCATGAACACCCGTGCTTTTTTCCGTTCCCCGAGCCATAAGATTGCAGAGTTCGCGGCCGGTGAGATTGGTGAGAAAGAGCACCTGAAAGCCAGCGAGCAGTATTCCTACGGTGCTGATCCGGTACGTGACGGGGTATCGACCGGTAAGGATATGGAGCGCCAGACGCTGGTCAGTTATTCCGACATTCAGTCTCTGCCGGATCTGACCTGTTATGTCACCCTGCCCGGACCGTATCCGGCAGTAAAACTCTCCCTGAAATATCAGACACGACCGAAGGTCGCTCCGGAGTTTATTCCGCGTGACATCAACCCGGAAATGGAGAACCGTCTGAGTGCCGTACTTGCTGCAAGGGAAGCAGAAGGTCGCCAGATGGCCAGCCTCTTCGAACCGGAGGTTGCCTCCGGAGAAGACGTGACTCAGGCTGAACAGCCACAACAGCCACAACAGCCACAACAGCCAGTGTCTTCTGTCATCAATGATAAGAAGTCAGATGCAGGTGTGAGTGTTCCGGCTGGGGGGATCGAGCAGGAGCTGAAAATGAAACCGGAAGAAGAGATGGAACAGCAACGGCCACCCGGGATCAGTGAATCCGGTGAAGTGGTGGATATGGCCGCTTATGAGGCATGGCAACAGGAAAATCATCCGGGCATCCAGCAGCAGATGCAGCGTCGTGAAGAGGTGAACATTAATGTGCACCGGGAGCGCGGGGAGGATGTTGAGCCGGGAGATGATTTCTGATGTTGAGTTTCAGCGTTGTTAAATCGGCAGGCAGTGCCGGAAACTATTACACCGACAAGGATAATTACTATGTGCTGGGCAGCATGGGAGAACGCTGGGCCGGCCAGGGGGCTGAACAGCTTGGGCTGCAGGGCAGCGTCGATAAGGATATCTTTACCCGTCTTCTGGAGGGCAGGCTGCCGGACGGGGCGGATTTAAGCCGCATGCAGGATGGCAGTAATAAGCATCGTCCCGGCTACGACCTGACCTTCTCCGCCCCCAAAAGTGTCTCCATGATGGCCATGCTCGGGGGGGATAAACGTCTTATTGATGCACATAACCAGGCTGTGGATTTTGCTGTCCGTCAGGTGGAGGCGCTGGCTTCCACACGGGTGATGACGGACGGACAGTCAGAAACGGTGCTGACCGGTAATCTGGTGATGGCACTGTTTAACCATGACACCAGTCGCGATCAGGACCCACAGTTACACACGCATGTGGTGGTGGCTAATGTCACGCAGCATAACGGCGAGTGGAAGACACTGAGCAGTGACAAAGTGGGGAAAACCGGATTTTCCGAGAACGTGCTCGCTAACCGGATTGCGTTCGGGAAAATATATCAGAGTGAGTTACGTCAGCGCGTTGAGGCGCTGGGTTATGAAACCGAAGTGGTCGGTAAGCACGGTATGTGGGAGATGCCGGGCGTACCGGTGGAAGCCTTCTCCGGACGCTCACAGGCTATCCGGGAGGCCGTCGGGGAAGACGCCTCGCTGAAATCCCGGGATGTGGCGGCGCTGGATACGCGTAAATCCAAACAGCACGTCGATCCGGAAATCAGAATGGCTGAATGGATGCAGACGCTGAAGGAAACCGGGTTCGACATCCGGGCATATCGTGACGCGGCGGATCAGCGTGCGGAGATCCGCACGCTGGCGCCCGGGTCTGCTTCACAGGACGGGCCGGATGTGCAGCAGGCGGTGACACAGGCCATTGCAGGATTAAGTGGGCGAAAAGTGCAGTTTGCGTATACGGACGTGCTGGCCAGAACG
>ENA-OWON01000155-OWON01000155.1-gut-metagenome-genome-assembly--contig:-NODE-155-length-41006-cov-6.611913_pt1 | contig 41006 bp, 41 predicted proteins | sample MGYA00248257_ERZ651798 | MGnify/ENA primary metagenome ERZ651798 (study PRJEB26908, sample SAMEA4031708) | gut metagenome | biome: gut; feature: normal infant; material: stool | place: China | collected 2015... | reverse complement strand
GTACTCCTTTTGGCATAGCAAAACACCCCACTTGTTAGATAGTATACCATACTGTCTAACAAATGGGGTGCAGTTCAATGTTACAGTATTGGAGGTTTATTTTTTTAGGGTATTACAAAAATGGGTGGTTTGAATAAAACCATCTGGTTTTACAAGTATCCGGGATATCGAAATCCTAAACGCAATTTCCCCGGCTGTGCGCATAAGAGGTGAAAAATGCAAACCACACTGACTTTTGTGGCAATACTTACCATGGCGATACTATTCCTTTGCGGAACGCGGCCTGCATTTATCCTTTTGGTTGTTCTTGCTGTAGTATCAGCGGTCTGCTGCATTGTGATTTCTTATATTTTGCGAAAGAGAACTGACGAAAAGAACACAAAAGACGCAGTGCTGCAAAAGAAAATCGCAAATTGGCGTAAAGTCTGGCGTAGGCAGCTCAGAAATAATGCCGATAGCGATGATATGTTCGACGTCTGTGGCGTAACGCAAGACATGCGATTGTCTCTGGAAGAGGATGAGCAATTTTTTGAGGAGAATCACAAAATAGAGGAGCTGGAAACTCAAATCAGCTTGTGGAATCGAATTGAAGATGCTTTCAAACACCTGTTGAATAGCTGCGTAATCCTTGTTTGCCTCTTAGCATTTTCGGCTTTCGTCGCTTTTGCATATAGCTATGTATGTCGTTTGTGGGGGTGAAGAAACTATACATAATAGCATTTTAAACACACGCGTGCGTTCGATAAATGCGCGCGAGCGTTTTTTGTGCATTTCCACGTATTTATCGCTCATTTTTTGTGAGGAGGAGAGTCAGTGACTCAACCGATTCAGGCTGTTCAGATTTGTTATGAGCATCAATTTGGTGCTGAAAGAGAAGTGCTGAGAGAGTTTTTCTCCTTTGCTGGCTGCTTAGTCAAAACGACTATGATGCCGGTAGAAACCATGCTGGAGAAGCACAAATCACTCGTTGATTCGGAAAGTGAACGAATCACGCATCTGTTCCTTACGGACCGACAGCCGGAAAGCATCGCACTATCAAAAAATGAGATGTGGTGCAGTTTTCGTATCTTACTTTCTTTAAAAATCCGGTTCAAGTAATCAACTATACTTCGGGAATTTTTGAAATAACAAAAGACGATGATAAATATAGAATTATCGCCGTTCGAGTATCCAAACAATTCAATATCCCAGTTATATTCAACTAAACAACTGTGGGTCAAACAAAAATCATAACACCCAATTATTTAAAGTATTGACAATTTTGACAATGTTATTATAATTAAAAATCATAACAAATAAAAAAGCCCTCTATTGCAATGAATATAATTGCAATAGAGGGCTTTTTTATTTTAGTTAAACAATAGGGCAAAAAAGAAAAAGGAGTTTACCAAAATGAGTTACCTAAATATCTCCAGTTTCATAGAAGCAGGAAAAAAGTCATTAGAAGAAAATAATTATTGGAGTGCATTATCAATAGCGTTGATGTTACCCAGTATGTGTTCCAGATTAGAATATGAAGGAAATAAAGAATATCAAAAACAAAACGGAGATGCAAAAGATAAAAAATGCTATGTAGATTGGTGTAATGAATATCTAACCAAAGACAAATGGTTAGTAAAGGCGTTTGGTGATAACTGCGCTGAAGCATTATATAAATTAAGATGCGATATAGTTCATGCCGGATACACAAATGCTCCGAAAAATAAAATATATTTTTCGTACGGAGATAATTGCACGGATACCATTCTCCCTGATTATAAAATAATCAATATAAAAATGCTGTGCGAAGTAATATTAAGTCGAACAAATACATGGTACAATCAATCTGATTCGTCAAATATGAAATATACACGTACATTTGATATGACTAACAATGATGACGTACTGTTGTATTGGAAATTGTGCGAAGAAGAAAGAGCAAAACGCTTGATGGAAGACTTCAAAAAAGAAAATGAAAACAAATAAAACTGCGTATAATGGTCTACGAAAAAATCTATTCGATTTTTCGTAAAGAAAACCATATAGCATAGCGCAAAAATCAGTATATAATGAATATAAAGATAAGTGTACTCAGAAGCACTTATCTCCGCAAAGTCTTGTTCGAGTTCACACATCGGACAAGGCTTATTTTTTATGTTCAGAAAGGAGTGTGGGAGAAACATGGTAATGATTTGTTTCTCTTTCATCGCACACAGGAGGTGTTGACGCGTGAAAGAAAAGATAACAAAACTCAAAGACTGGTATAACAGTCTGAATTCCACAAAGCAAAAACTGGTCAAGTACGGTATTATTGCTTTTCTGAGCTCGTTCCTTGGCGGATACTTTGCAGAAAGTGCTTATAGAGTATCTACAAACGGGTTACTGGGAGCTGATAATGCCAGCATCAATTTTCTGCTTTGCCCAATCTACGCACTTATCAGAGCGAACGGTCTGATTTACACCCTCATTATTACGTTAGCCATTTCCGGCTTCCTATTTATAATGGAGTTCAGAAACCAAGACCTTGCGAAGGAAGCGCATGAAGATGACAGAGGCGTTGCAGTCGCCGCGAATCCTCTTTATGGCTCCGCTGACTGGATGCAGCCGGAAGAAATCCATAAGCATTTCGAAATCGGCCCAGTCAAAGATGTAGAAGGGATTATTCTCGGCCAGTTGGATAAAGAAGGCAAGGAAGCCATTTGTTTGGCAAACAACTCTCCCGGCAACAGAAACATCATGATTTTTGGTTCCCCCGGTTCCGGTAAGTCCTACGGCTTTGTTCGGTCTGCTGTATTCCAGTCAGTTAAGAACCAAGCCTCCATGGTTATTACTGACCCCAAGGGCGAAATTCACAATGATATGCGCAAGTTCCTTTTGGATAACGGATACGAAGTAAAGCTGTTCGACCTTGTTGACCTGCTGTATTCCGATTCTTGGGATTGCGTATCCGAAATCATTGACCCCAAAACAGGCAATGCAAACGAACTGCGTATTGCCGAATTTGCAGATGCTATCATGAAGAACTCCGGTGAAGGCGATGAGTTTTGGGACGGCGGCGAAGCCAACCTTTTGAAAGCTATCATCTTCTATCAAGCATATCGAAATGAAAGTGCCAAAGTAGAAAAGTTCACCAAGTCTATTATTGAACTCTGTAAAGACCTCTCTATCGACAGCAATGACTGCCAGCAATTCATTACTATCATTCAGGATGAATCTACTATTATGAATGATAAGTATTACTGCGTAAGAGAACTTGCAAAGAGAAAGGCCGAGCAAGACCTCGAAAACGGGCAGCGCGACAACGCTATCGATGCCTCGTTGACAGGTGATGAATATGTATCGGCATGGGTCGAAAAGTACATCGCAGACATCGATGATTGGGTAGACCGCCGCGCACCGCTTCATATCGATGAAATTTATCGTCTGCTTTTGAACAACGACCTTGCAAAATGGGAAGAATGTTTCAAAGATATTCCTCTGGATAATCCAGCACAGCTTGCATGGTCAATCTTCAAGCAGAACTCTGATAATGCAAGACCTCAGTTCATCACAGGACTTGGTCAGCGTATGCAGCTGTTCCAGATGCGCGATTTGCGCCGTATTCTTCGCAACAAAGATATCGACCTTGCTTCGATTGGCGACCATCCTTCTAAAAAGAAGACGGCCTTGTTCTGCGTTATGTCTGATAAGAGTGCAGCCATGAAGCCTATCACTTCTTTGCTGTTCAACTTCCTGTTCAAGGATATTTCCGACGCAGCAGATACCTATGGTCCCAAGACTCGTAATACAGTAAACATGATTCTGGACGAGTTCGTTAACATCGGCATGATTCCGAACTTTGAAGTTCTGATTTCTACCGTTCGTTCTCGTAAAATCGGTATTTTTATGATTTGCCAGACATACTCACAGCTGCAGGAGACCTACGGTGAAACGAACGCCGAAACCATTATCGGTTGCTGTGATACTTTGTTGTGCCTTGGTGTTAACGATAAAACAACTGCTGATTTCATTTCTTATAAGAGCGGTGTTATGACAGTCGTATCCAAGAGCGTCAAGGATAATCGTCCTACGGTTCTTGGATATCGTCCTATGAATCAGGGCTATTCCTTATCTCTTGGCGAAGGCAAGCGTAATGTCATCAACCCCGATGAAGTTATGGCAATGCCTTTTGAGAATGTTTTGCTTTTCAGACAGCACGCAAAAGTGCTGAAAGCCAACAAGTTTGGCTATAACCTGCATCCGATGTTCAAGGAGTTTGCCGTCAAGAACGAAAAAGGCGAACTCGAACTTGAACAGATGCCTATCATCAGCCTTCTGCCAAGCCGCAAGAAATATGCAGCGACAGAAGACAGAGACGCATTCAGTGCCGGTACCAACAAAGTCAAGACGGGTGCCGATTTCTTGAGTGTGGCAGCAAGCAATCAGGAAATTGCTTCTACACAGAGCACGGAGAGATTCCGTCAACAGCAGAAGCGTACCGAGATTCCGCCTGCTGCCGATATGATGAGCAGTACCGTAAAGACCGAAACGAACACAGCAGGGAAGGGGACTGCTGCTCAGTCCAAGAAGAAAAACAAGTTTGGTATCTAATCCCCTTATATAACGCGCAAGACCTTATCCGTTTTTGGATAAGGTCTTTTTCTTTTGTTATTACCGTCCCCACACGGTAATGTATATAAATTTCTATTTACAGAAAGGTAAAGTTTATCATGGAAGATACTATGAATCTGAATACTCCCGAAGTGGCTGAGGCTGCTGTCGAGACCCCCGTTGACGAAGAGGCCGCTTTCGCCAATACCGCCGAAGAGGTTGCTGCCAATCCCGATTTCGTTGCCGCCGACACCGCTTCCAATGAAGAAGACGGTGATGCTAAGACTGAGGCTGTTGACGAAGATGCTCCCGAGGAGGATGCAGAAGCTGCTCCTGAGCGCCGTCTTCCCAAACTGGGCCGTTATGTCGATTCCGGCAACGACCTGATTGAAGCACAGATGCCCGATATGGTTCAGGCTTCCGATGAGGACGAAATGCGTCGTGCTATCCGTCAGCATCGCGTTCTGTATGCAAAGGTCGTTGCTATCGAGCCCATGGGCGATGGCATCAAGATTGTTGCAAAGCGCAATACCATGCGTGTCGTGTTCGTCCCCGAAGATTTCTTCAAGTACAGCCTGATGAAGGATATGGATGGTCTGAGCAACGAAGAGAAGACCATTCGCTACAAGCGCAAGGCCAACCGCATGCTCGGCGCTGTCATTTCCTTCATCCCCCGCGATGTCGGTTACTTCACCGATGATTTCGGCACTCGCATTCCTTTTGCCGTTGGTTCTCGTGCCGACGCTCTGGCTCAGCTGCAGAATCGCTACTTCTTCCGCGCTACTCCTCAGACTCGTGTCGAGGTCGGCAGCACCACTACCGCCAGCGTTCTGTCCTGTGGTCCCCGCTATGTCATCGTCGAGGCTTTTGGCGTTGAAGTGAGCATGGGTACCGGCGCACTGTCTGCATTCGAGTATATCGAAGATGCCTCCAAGAGCTTCAAGGTCGGCATGGGTATTCCTGTTGCCGTCGAGGCACTGGAAGTGGATGCTCGCGCAAAGACCGTCAACATCCGCGTCAGCCATTCTCTGCTGGAGCGTATGTCTGCCAAGGTTGAGGGTGTCAGCGAATCCATGATTGGCGGCCGTTATCTGGCTACCATCGTCAACGTCACCGACAAATACTACCATGTGGTTCTCGATGGCCTGAAGATTCGCGGCGTTATCCCCAAGACCCAGAACATCTCCAACGAGATGCTGATGATTGGCGATAAGGTTTCTATGCTGGTTCGCTACATCAACAAGGAGCAGGCGCTGGTCATCGGCGGCTGCCATAAGATTTAACCGAAACGCCCACTAACACAATCACTTAGTTTGGTTCCGAAGGATGGTGGGGTCCTTCGGAACCTGTTGCTTATAAATTGGATGCCTCCACGCGGCAAGCAACGGACAACATTACGCCACACCGTAATGGCAAAATCCAAAGAACCAGAAAAACTCAGATTTCCTCAACGTCAACGCTTTTATCCTTAGGGATAAAGCGACGGCAAACACAACCGGACTCAGCAATAGCACGGTCCTCCTCATCCAGATGGCTGCAGCTCTCCTCGCGCCAGCTTTCGTCGGCCATCATAACATCCTCGAAACTAACAGTATTATTCATCATATCATTCATCATCGCAATAAACTCCTCTTTGTTTCTATACTTATATTATACCACAAATCCGTGTAATAGTCAACTGCGACAGAGAGGAAGAAGGGAGATATATCAAATATGGGGAACCATAACGAACAGGAAGTATTTAGCCCTACGACTAAGTACGGAAGCGTGGTATATAACGGATTTAGCGAAAACGCGACATATCTGATTTCATTTCAAAAGAATTTGTTTTTCATGGGCGTTGTATGCACAGTTGTAATGAACTGTAAGCAGCCAAAAAAAATATTCTCCATGCTTACCAAAAACAACATGGTAAACGACGAATGCAAAAACATCAATGTGAGATTTTTAAGCCAGTCTCAGGTTGGAGTTACATTCCGTGGCATTGTAGAGTATCAGGAAGACAAGGTAAATACAAAAAACGAATGTATCAGATGCGCCGATGTATACCTTAAAGAAGCAAGACGAATCGTTGCAAAATGCGGAGGTATCAACTGATTATGGCACAAAGAAAGGTATATTACATTCCAGATAACTTCGTTGACGATGAAAAGATATTCGGCGGTAAGTTCCGGAAGAGAAATTTTATAGAAGCTGTTATTTTTACACTTCCTGTGCTTGGGCTTTTTTGGCTCATTAACTGGGCAACTGGAATAGGCTGGGGAACGCTTTTCTATCCTACATTTCTTTTTGGAATCGCCACATTCTTTCTTTTCATTATCGGATATAACGGTGATTCATGGGGCGAAACTTTGCTCCTTGCACAAAAATTCCGTTCTAACAAATTCAACATTTCCACCTATAACCCGCGTATCAAAACTGAATTAACTGCTGATTATCTTGCCAATCCGAATGCAAACTCCAAAGCCGAGGCTATCCGCAATTTCATTAAAAACCTTAATGATGTACTTGCTGGTGCAAAAGGACAGAGTGAGATTGCTGATGACTTGACCAGTGATAAAACCATTCTCTGGTATGTTGAAGATGAAGGTATTATCGAAAAGCCGGAATCTTTAAAAACTGCCGCAGAAATCAAGCAGGAAGAAAAGGATGCCAAGAAAGCAGCTAAACTGGAAAAGAAAAAGCAGAAAGAGTATCTCAGCACATTGGGACCCAAAGAACGCAAGATTGCAAAAGCCAGATTTAAAGCACAGGCTCTTGAAAAAGCAGAGCGTGACCGCAAACGCCGCGAAGAAGAACTTCGCATCTATAATGAGGCTATTGCGAAGCGCGAAAAGGAAGAAGCCGAAAAAGCCAAAGAAGAACAGACTTTGTCGCAGCTTGAGAAGGACAAAGAGAACAACAAGAAGCTTTCTGCTCGGCAAGCCGCTGCTCAACGCCGTGCTGAGATAAAGAAGCTTCGCAGAGAAAATACACTAAGAGAAAAAGAAGAAGCAAAGGCCGCAAAGAAAAAAGCTAAAGAGGATGCCTTAGCTAAGAAGCAGGCGGAGAAAGAAGCTAAGAAAAAAACATCTCCAAAGAAAAAACAAGTAACCCAAAATAAAGCTGGGGTTGCTGTCGCTCCTTCTGTACAGCAAAAGGAACAACCTAAAAAGCCGTTACTTATCAATCTCGATAAGGTTTCCAAGAAAGAAAAACAGCAGGCAACCCAGCAGACGGCCGCACCGGCTGTGCAGGAGCAAAAGCCGCAAAAATCGCAAAAGAGTGCGATTGACAACATCTTGAAAAAGGAAGCCAAAAAGAAAGAAGAGCCTATCAAGGAAGAAAAACAGGCAGAGAGTAAGGCGGAAGTTACCAAACCTGAAAAGAGAGAACCTGCTATTGTCCCTGTTGTAAAAGCGAGTTCTGTTCAGGAACAGGCTATTGAAAAGCCTACACATCAACCTGTAAAGGCTCCACAGAAAGAAGAAGTCACCGTTACAGATAGCAAAAAAGCTGATGTTCGCGAGGTCCCTGATTTGTTGGATAGTCATAATGTGTTTTATGGCATTGGCGCAAATCAAGGAAATGAATTCGTACTGGATGATGATGAGAAAGGAGGAAACAGTTTATAATGTTTGGAAAAAATAAAAAGGAACAGAACGATGTAGATAAGTACCTTTCCAAAAAGCAGCGCAAAGCTATTGCTCGCGAGGAAAAGGATAGAATCGACCGTCAGAAAGCTCTCGAGGCAGTCAAGTATCGCGAAATCAAGGGTACACAGGAAATGCTCCCTGTTTACGATACCTATCAAGGTGTTATCGTAACCCGTGATGGACATTTCTGCAAGATTATGGAAGTTAAACCTCTCAACTTCATGTATCTCTCTCCGCAAGCGCAGAACAACATTATCAGCCTGTTCAGCCAGATGCTTTCGGCAACGCCTTATAATATGCAGCTCATTTCCTACGCTCGTAAGGCAGATGTGGATTCTATGATTCGTGCTGTCGAAAGCCTTAAAAAGAACGAAATGAATCCCGCATGTTTCCAGATGCAACAGGAATACGAAAACCTTCTTCGTTATAGAGCCGCACAGAACGGCGTTACTCGCCGCTTCTTTGTCGTTCTTGAATTCAAAGCAGACCTGCAGAATGATGGCACAGACATCAATAAGGTTGTTGGCGATTTGAACGCAGCAGCAAGTAGATGTCGTGGATACCTTGAAGACGCAGGCAACCAGTTCATTCCTACCTGTGAGACGGATGAAGGTGTGTGCGACATTCTCTACCAAATGATTTGCCGTAAGGAAAGCGAGACGGTAGCGTATGATGTTCATGCACGCGAAGTTTTTCTGAAATACGAAAAAGCGGTTGTTGAACAGGGGCTTGGCTCTATGCCTATCATCACAGCACCCGAAACTATCGCTCCTAACTGGATGGATTTCTCTCACTACAACTACGCTGTCATTGATGATAAGTTCTACACATTCGCCTATATTTCCGATACCGGTTACGAAAAGAATGTGACTGCCGGATGGTTGAATCAATTCATCAATAGCGGCGAAGGCGTTGATGTCGAAATTTTCTTAGACCGTCACACACGCGATGAAGTTTACAGCAAAATTGGTTTCAACGTCAAACAGAAAAGAGCAAAATCTCTTGATAGCCATGATACGGATTCCGACTTCCACGAAATCCAGAACGCCATCGGTGCTGGTTCTTATCTGCTGGATGGATTGGCTGCTGGCGAAGATTTGTTTTACGCCAGTGTTCTTTTTACTATCACTGCCGATGACTTGACAGAACTTGAACGGCGTTTCCACGAATTTGAAAAGAACGCAAAGGGTTCTGGATACAAGGTCGTCAGATGCGATTTCAGAATGCAGGAAGCCTTTATGTCTTCCTTGCCTACATGTTCTCTCGAAAAACAACTTTATAAACATTCTAAGAGAAATGTTCTGACCTCTGGTGCTTCGTCTTTTTATCCTTTCGTATCCTTCGAAATGCAGGACCCGAACGGTATTATGATTGGTACCAATACAGCAAACAACTCCTTGGTTATCATTGATGTTATGGATAGAAACATCCATCGTAACTCCAATGGTGCTATCCTTGGCACATCCGGTTCCGGTAAGACGTTTACCTCTCACTTGTTCGCACTTCGTTTCCGTATGCGTCGAATTCAGACATTCATTCTGGCTCCTGTTAAGGGCGAACGCGACTACGGTAACGGTTGTTATCAAGTTGGTGGACAGTTCGTATCGATGTCTCCCGGTTCTCCCAATCACATCAATATCATGGACATTCACGCACCTGACCTTTCCAACATCGATTCCTTGGGCGACGATGACGCCAGTAATGCAGCGCAGATTTCTTTGCTTGCACAGAAATCTCGTACCATTCTTACATTCATTAAGCTTCAAGCACCTGACCTCACATTGGAAGAAGAACAGCTTGTTGACGGTTGCGTATATGAAACTTATGGGCGTTTCGGTATTACCGAAGATAACATGTCCATCTATAAGTTTGGTACAAGCGAGTACAAGGAAATGCCCATTCTTGAAGATTTGTACAATACCATGAAAAATGTGCCAGAACTTCGCCGCGTCTGCAACATCTTCAAACCTCTTATTAGCGGCTCGCTTTCTTCGTTTAACAACCATACAAACGTTGACCTTAGTAATCTCTACATTGTTTTCGACTTCGATGCGTGCGACGGCAAAAACAAAGTCATGGCTCTTTTTATCGTTCTGGATTTCTGTTGGAGCAAAATCAAAGAAGATTCCAGTAAACAAAAAGCCATCTTCATTGATGAGGCTTGGAACCTTATCAGTAAATCGTCCAACGAAATGTGTGCCGATTTCATCAAGGAAATCTTCAAAACCATTCGTGCTTACAATGGTGCCGCTTTCGTAATGACACAGAACGCTTCCGACTTCTTTACGATGAACGGTGGCGAATATGGTCGAGCAATCATTACGAATGCTGACACAAAGATTATCATGCAGTTGCCGGAAACGGAAATCGAAATCCTGCGCACTGCTGTTCAGCTTACTGACGATGAATGCAATAAAATCCAGCAACTCCATCGTGGTTCTGGACTCGTGATTGCAGGAAGCAGTAAGCTGTTCGCCGACTTCACAGCTTCTGATTTTGAGGCCGAGGTTATCTCTGGCGATATCAAAAAGTCAAAACGCTAAAAACAATAACGCAGAATCGAAAAATTCTGCGTTTGCTGCACAGTATGAGCACCTCCACGTTGGTGTGCGGCGGATAACGGGAAATCTCGTTAACAGAGCTCATAAAACCACCTTATTTTGACGTCGACTGAAGATATTTTTAAATCAGCTTAGTCTACGTCGAAATCCGAACAGATTTATGCGTTAATACGCGCATAAAATACAACATTTCTATTTTTGACGCAGACTGAAAAAGAACGTTCACTCAAAAATAGAAAATCACTCAAAAACAAGAATTTGGAGGTTTTTATCATGGCTGCTGCTCATAACACTGTAATTAAGAAATTGCTTCATGATTTCGGGGCTCTTCCGGCTGAACTGGTGGCAAAATATCTCACTATTATGTTTGGTGAGTCCATGACTTTGCCGCTGGCGAATCAGACAATTTATGCGGCTGTACGTGAATTTGTGTGTTATCAGAAGGACGGATACCTGCTTGCCAACAGCTTCGTCAAAATCGACAGCAAAATCGAATCCGGCGCACGCGCTTTCTGTGTTTTCCTCGAATTCATGGAACATGTCCCCGGATTCACTTATTGCCGCCCGTCTTCTCCGTGGCAGTTGGCATTCGTTGCTGGCGATGTTACTTATTATATCGTTAATATTTCGCGTGGCAGCGAGTATCAGATGGGTACCATCCTGAACAGCTTCGGCGCTGATGAAGATTTGCTCAAAAATTCACGTAGAATCGGCATTCTTGAAAACGGAGCCGATATGTCTCTGGTTCCTTACTGCGGTATTATGCAGTTCTGCACAGTTGACGATAACTATGACATTAAGGTGTACGCACCCGAAGACCGCAACACCATCGAAAAGGCATGGGCAGATGTCCAGCGGAACTAATAAATTCCTGACGAATCCAGGCGATTCTGGCATCCTGTTTAAGGGGGCGGAATCGCCTTCTTTTTGTATGCGGGATAAATTTGACAGCGCAGCAAAGCATATCAATGAAGCACAAAAATATATCGAAGAACCGCAGAAAAGCACGATAAAGGCGCAAAAAGCAATCCATGAGCTTCTTTTGGCGCAATATGCACTTCGAGATATCATCAATTCAAGTGATATGCCACGCACAGAAAGAATGCGGTTGGAATCCCAAAGCGTACCTGATTCTTTATGTTCCGTAGCGCAAATAAATAACGGTATATTGCAAATTTCATATCCGTTTCTGCTTGGAACATACAGTAATTCAGACTCGAATGATTCATCAGCCACATTTATTGAGAAAAGTATTGGCGTAATGACACGCAATAAGCTCGATTTATTTCTCTATGAACATCCGAATTTGGCCTTTCCGGATGGTTTCCTGTACCTGATTTTTAAGAGATTTATCCCTCAAAACGGAAACAAATTGCTTGTCTGTGATAGCAATAATATGGAAACAGGGGCTATCACAAACGCAGTTTCACAGGCTATCGGCAGGTCAGATAATGCCTATTCTATGGGGTTCGTTTATACAGCATCTGTTGACGAATATCCGCACACAGAAGTGACGCTTATACAGGCGTCTGACCTTCCTGAATGGCACAGATATATGGGTACCTGAACCCAAGGAAAATCAACACTAAAAATGTAGATTTTTATGGATATGTATTCGGGTACCCAAGAATATCAACATTTCACACACCAAAATAATGCGGTGTTATTGCACTTAACGCATTTTCTTTGCGTTGAGGTATGGAAAGGAGGGAACGCCTGAAATATGTCAAAGCCGACCAAGGTAAGAATCCTCGAATATCTATACACAGTGAGCAGTATTCCAAGAAAGCAATTAAAGCTGGCATTTCAAGATGTGGCTTATAACACAGTATTCAGAGCAACGAAAGAACTTCTGGATTCTGATTATATCGAATTGCTCTCGGTATCTAAAGGACCAACCAGAATCAAGATTACAAAAGCTGGCATGGATTATCTTTCAAAACAAAAAGATGCAGTTATGCAAGCGAATATCAGAAGCACAGTAACATCTTCAAGTAAGAAGGAGCGTATCGAACGAGTTCAAAAAACGATTGATATGTGTGTGGCTTCTGGAATCAAGACGTCACAGACATCTGATATCAGTTTTTCTATTTTCTCACAAAAGGAACAAGACGAAAATACTGTTATTGAGTTCTCCAACTTGTTTGTTGATGAGGCTGTATTCTTTAGAGCTGACGAAATCACGAAAACAATCAAGGCAGAGAATACTTTCGGTGAGGAAATTACACAAACGCAAAGCAGAGTTACAGGGTTGATAATCAATAAAAATGGCTTATGGTTTGTTTATCATTCCCTCGATAAGTTGATGAAGTTCACAAAACAAATTGAACTCACATTCACAGAAGCTGTTATCCGGTTTATGGAATCAAGTTGGTTGGTTCAGCAATATCCAAACTTCTTTGGATTCTTATCCGCAAAGCCAAAAGCCATCATCATTGGAAATACGCCGTCCATGCTTCCGAAAATCTTTACCGGTAGAAAATGGGGCGAAACAGAATCCGATAACAAACAGAAACAAAAAATAGCTGCTCAAATGGGTTCCTATGAAAACTTGAAGTTCATTTACTCGTCCATCGAATTCGTGCCGAATAACGATTGCGGGCGAAACTATCTGCACAGAACTGTTTACATGACACAAGCTGAAATGCTTGATATGTGTAAGACATGGGCAACAAAATTTGATTATGATTGCGTAGCCGCCAACGGCATGTTCCAACTTATCCATACGGGTACCTCTACACGCGTAGCCATTTTGCTGACACTCAATTTCGATATGCTAATCCATATCAGAAATTTACCGGAGGGTACCTCAATCATCATCGATAAGGTCATGGCCGAAGCAGTAAGCCGTGTGCTTGGCACATCTCTTGTCTCTGCATACGACTTTAATCTCAACAAGCTCACTCCTCATAAATACAACAACAATGGCATTCGTTGTGATGGTATCAACCCACTCACTAAAAAAGGACATCTGGAATAGATAGAATACGGGTACCTGAATGCCGGGTACCCTTTTGTTATCGCGTAGCCCCATACACAGAGAGAAAACAGAGATAGAAGAAAATACTCTGTTTAATTCTGTGTCGTAAAGAGAGAAAGGAGAAAGTCCCATGAATAATAACCTCGAAGCAGGCGAGTTCAATATTGAGCTCAAAGAAGAAGAACCCGTCTGGATGGATAAAAAGCGGTATACAATTTTTGCATTGCCAATTTCCTTCACCACCTATTATTTAACTCCAACAAAGATTCTCATCGAATCCGGATTATTTACTACAAGAGAAGATGAAATCATGCTTTACAGAATCAGAGACATTTCTGCGACGCAAAACATCTTTGAAAAGTTAAATAAAACGGGTACGATTCGAATCTGTTCTTCTGATGTAGGGACACCGGAACTTTTGATTCAGCATGTCAAGAACCATCGAAAAGTCAAAGAGGCAATTTCGCAGGCAGTGGAGAAAAGCCGGAAGGAAAATGGAATCAAAACGACAGAGATGCTGAGTCCACATCATAACCACGACGAGATGCCTCCGATGATGGAACGTCCGTTTTGAATTTTCAAATTGAAAAAATGGAGAGAAGCCATGAATTTGATGAAAGCAGTGTTCAAAAAGCAAAGAAAAGCCTTTGAGAAGCAAGTGGAAGAGCAGAACAGAGGATACAGAAAGCCTCAGAAAATCAATATTGAAAGAAATATTCAGTATGGCGAAGACAAACTTCAAACATTCGACATGATATATCCAACAGATGCAAAACCGGATATTCCCGTCATCATCAATATTCATGGCGGAGGACTTGTAATGGGGGATAAAGACTTCAATACAAGATTCAATATCAGGATGGCGCAGAACGGGTACCTTGTAATCAGCGTAAATTATAGACTGGTTCCGGAGGTGACTGTATTTGAGCAGATGCAGGATGTAATTAACGGAATTGAGGCAGCAAGAAAACACCAAGAAGAAGAAAGAGAAGTTCTGCGAGCCATATGGGGCGTAACGAAAGATGAAGTAAACCAAAGCGACAAAAGAAAATCAAAGAGAGATTATGATTGGGGCGTTCCCGTATACCTGACGGCAGATAGTGCAGGCGCGTACCTTGCGTTGTATATTCTCGCTGTTCAAGGCAGTCCTGAGGTGGCGAGAGAATTCAAGGTAAGACCAATGACGACAAGAATCACAGCTGCCGCATTTATTAGTGGAATGTTCTACACAACCAGAAAAGATAAGATTGGCTTGTTTATGCCGAAGTACCTGTATGGGCGCGGATATAAAAAAGCCGGATTCTATCCGTATATCAACCCCACAAATCCAGAAATTATCAAGTCACTTCCGGCGACGCTGTTTGTTACCAGTAGAAGCGATATGCTGCACTCGTATACGGTTGATGTTTATGAAGCTGCCGAAAAGTACGGAAGATATTGTACATTGATTGATTATCCAAAGAATAAGCAGTTGACGCACGCATTCAGTGTGTTCTATCCAAGTCTAAGCGAAAGCGTTCATTTAATGGACGAGATATGTAAGTTTTTTAACAGCAATAAGATAGCTTATCGGTAAAATGCATTCATCCTTTATCAAACAGTCATTCAAAAAACAAGAGCGATGAACGGGTACCTCATAAAACGGGTACCTTATCCCATAGAAACAGGGTAGGGGAGACAGGGATAAAATGGGACGTGTAACTATCAAAACAAAAGTCATTGCGCTGGCTGTGCTGGTTGTCGGAGTTATCGGCAGCTATAATGTCAGCGTAAAAGGGCTATTACAGAAAGATACGCAGACGCAAACGGTAGATACAGTTCTTGAATTCCAAAGGGAGATTCTGAGAAGAGACATTGCAAGGTATCCCGTTGAGGTAATGCTCGAAAACGCCAAGCATCAAATTGTTCAAAAAGAAGAAGCTGCAAAACTGGCAGTTCAACAGGAAGAAGAAAGACAGAGAATCCTGAATTCAACAACATATGTGTGGGATGAGGTATCTACACCAACCTATGGACAAAGCTACGCATCTATAACTTGTGACGAAATTGGACTCAGTAGCAGGTTATATTGGGGAGACGACCAGTCCATGATAAACACCGCGCAAGGTGTTTATGAGTATACGGGTACCTCGCAAATCGGGTACCCCGGATGTCATCTTCTTGCAGCACACAATAGCAGCGTGTTTTCACTGTTACAATACGCAAGTGTCGGGGATATTTTTACCGTAACAACAGAATATGGCCGATACGCCTATGAGGTCGATTCCTGCCGAAGCGGGAATGTGACGGCAGATGCAGGGACGATTGTAGCGAGTGACGGCACTGTGCTTGTGAATCTCGGAGACTCAGATGACAGGCTCTACATGTATACCTGTTATCCGTTCGGATATTATGGGGCAACGAGTCAGAGATATGTTGTAAGGGCAACCTTGATTCCGGAAAGCGAGACAATAAATCTGAGCGCATTGTCCACAGATGATGATGACTACATGAGTATAAATGGAGAATAAAGAAAAGAGGACAGTTTTGTGAACCACGAAAACATAAAGGCGCGGAACGAGCAGATACTTAACGATTATGTTGCAGGAATGTCTGTAGAGGCGATTTCTGAAAAGTATCAGCTGAGCAGTTATCATTGTTACAGTATTCTACGGCAACTGGATTACAGAAAATATGAGCGCACTGCTGTAAAGTCCAGAAGCCCGTTTCCAGATAGGAACCGGCAAATCATTGATGAATATCGCAACGGCGTTTCGGCTACCGAGTTGACAAAGAAGTATAATCTGACCCGTGCGAGAGTTTATAAGATTCTGAGTAATTCTGATGAGTATGTAAGTCATCGCGTATCTGGCGTGTTAACTTTGCGTCGTGCGAAGATAATTGAACGCAACAAGAAAATCATAGCAGATGTGAAGACACATCCGGATATTCCAATTACAGAGATTGCTTCCAAGTACAATATCTCTCCAAGCATTGTTTACACAGTTCTGCGCACTCAATAAAAAAGCAAAGAAAACATCTCGTCAAGGATTAAATATAGATAATTATCTCAAGAAAAAAGTAAAGCCCAGGAATTTCGAAGGAAACACATAGATTATTGTTTTATTACACAGTAAAGGAGGTGCAGATGCAATGTTTGAATTTGCAGCAAGCTCTATTCTTGGCACAAAACGATTTGTTGGCGTCAATGAAAATCAAGAAACCGAAACTTTGCTCAGGCAGAACTGCACCATCGAGGAGCTGGAATCAATGCAGTTCGTTGGTGAAGAACAACCACTTATCAAAAGAAACGGTGTCATCTTTATTCGTGACGGCACAGTTGTGCGAAGATATAACGCGAAAAGCGGAAATTGGGAGTTTATGTTTATCCCTCGTTACACCTGAATCGAGTAAACACAAAAAAGGAGAAACGCTGAATAACGCGTTTTGTAAAACGATGGCAAAAGAAATTGTTCGCAAAGAACCAGATAAGAAGTATCGCGGGCAGCCATGTTCTGTCACATGTGTGGGTACAGCGTATGACCATATACATACATGGCCTTTTACGATTATCAAACCGGAAGGAATGAGATATGACGGGTACTTGAGACTAAGGGATATGAACCAATTTGCTCGCGAGTACCTTCCTATTGCAAAAAAGATAGATTTCAAAAAGAACGAACGCCCACGACTAAAAGAATTTTTGCAGACAAACGAGACACGCTGCTGTATATGTGTTCTCGGCCATTATCTATATGCAGATGCGCAAACATACTGGTCGTTCTTTGATAATGACGATGATAAAGTAATTGCTGTGTGGTATTTGAGAGTACCATCTGCTGGAAATATGAAAAATGGAAGCGGTACGTAATAAAAAAGCATCTCAGAAATGTTTGGATAGTGGCCGAAAGATTGATGACACGCTGCCGATGCCGGACAAGAACTTTGCAGAGTATGTTGCAGCGGCAGGTGCAGGAGCTTGGGTACCTCGGCATTTCACGATTAAAAGGAGGAGGAAATCATGGCAGCCAAAAAGGATAAGATGATTCCGTCTGAGAAAGAACGGAAAAGAGCACTGAAATATGCGACCCCGGCAGGTACGGGCCGGATGTGGGTAACAATGGGAATCGCCTTTATAATTTTCGGCATTATCTTGCTGCTGATTCCGATTGGCCTTGTCATCTCGGAGGCATTAGCGCAGAGATACGACCCCGAAAGCATCCATACGGCAACACTTGTATTCTATCTGCTTGGCGCATTTTTTGGTTTCTGCGGATGTTTTTGCGTTATCTTTGGCAAGCTTGCCGTCAAAGCATTTGCTAAGATGCTAAGTAAAGGTGAAATTAACTATCCGGTAGCGGAATACAAGACACCTAAGAAACTGCTGCTTCAAGAAGCGGCAGCCATCAATCAGAGTCCTAATGCTCCATTGACAGCTTCCACATTCGGGAACTGGATTGATTTTGAAGCCGATTGGCAAAACTGCCTTTCCATTCATAATGGCATCTTGCAGAGTCATCAGATTTTCAAAAAACTGATTCTCGTACAAGACAATTTTACTTACAAAGAGCTGGACTACGAGAATAACTCGGAACTCGGCGTCGGAGTCAAAACATTCGCCGTAGGAAGCACAACGACCATCGGCAAAATGAAAGGCCACAAGCTCATTTACAATATCGGCATGAATCTTTCCAATGGAAAGCTTGGAGTTAACAGCTATTCCATCGATACGGTAGACGTCACGAATGAAGTACATAAGTGGTTAGCTGACCACGGATATACACGTGTTGAATAAGAAATAAGAAAGCCCCATCCGTATAGGACAGGGCTTTCTGTTTACTGTAACGCAGTTTATCAAAATTGTATAAACTGCAATGCGGAGTTGTGCTCCTAGACGTAACTTTCTCCGTTCTTATTTCAATCATATTTATTTTAGCACGAATCAACAAGGAAATCAATATTAGCATAAACAAAAATCAAATTTCATGGAGGACAATGCGAGTGATTTCTAAAAAACTTTTCTGCCAGACTGTCGCAGATATTCAGACACAGGATACGAGAATGAATGAGTTTGGCGATGCACTCAATAAAATCTGCGATACATCCGTAGTTTTTGATGTCAACAATCTGTATCTGACTGCCCTGCTGCGAATTCTCAAAGAAGAATTGAACGATAGAGCCGACATCATTCAGTGGTGGCTCTACGAAGATGTACGCAAGTGCATCTGGTATGACTTTCAGGATGGTAGTCGGATGCGTTACGATATGCCAACAGCTGAAACGCTATATGACTATCTTACAATTCCATTTGAGAAGCTCAACCTCGTCAAAGAGGAGGATGAAAAATCGGATATTTGCGGAGGTGAGTCATGCAGATGATTTTTTGTGTCGTCCTGATAATAGCAGCGGTCTGCATCGCAGCACTTGTCTGCTATGTGGTATCCGGGAAGGTGTTGCAGGAAAAAATCAAAGAAAGAGATACCAAGAAAGCCGTTCTTGCAAGAAAGAGCAAACGCTGGCACGAAAAAGCCGTAAAGCGGTTCAAGGCAAAATCCAAAAATAACCCGGAATCAGAAGATGAGTTTAACAACAAGGGTGCTTATGAAACACTCATTTTGACGGAAGAGGAACATAGACAGTTTGACGAAGCAGAAAACGAAATTGATGAGCTGACTGATAAGATACGGCAGTTGGAGGAAATCCACAGCGTCACCTACAGAGCGATATTTGTTTGCTCGGTCTTATTCGTTGCATCATTACTCGTTTTTACAGTTACCGGATTGGTGCAAACCTAAAAGGATGAATTGACATGAAGATTTTGACAAAAGAAGTCTTGGCAGAATTTATTGCGGATTCCAATCAAATCTATATTGCCGGAATGTTGAGCGACAAGATAGAAGGCGTATCGTTTTACGCAGAGTTCATCCGCAAGCCCATGATTCAGAAAAAACATAAGGTAGAACTTCTTTACAGCGCAGTGAGCGATATTCAGGATAGGCAGGAAGAAGAAAACATCAGCCTTTTCCACGATGAGCTCAATTTTATGGGTTACATTGTAGACAATGAGACATTTTATTTGTTTGATGCCAAGAAGGAAGATGTTGAACAGCTCAGATTGTTTGGATTCGAGGCAGGTGATATGCCTGAGAATCTAAAAGAGATGATGAAGAACGAGGTAGAGGAGTATATTCGCAATAAGTATATTCCCACAGAAGCAAGCGTCGCTTTGTTTTTTGTGCAACGGCCAGAGCAGGAGATAAGAGATGCAACAATTTCCGCTGCGCATAGTTTCGTGACGGGAGAGAAAGTGAATATGGTTGAGCATTTTATCATAAACGCCAATCTTTGCGATGAAGCCGCGTACGCTTTTTGGCTTGCGGACAAAGATAATTGGCTCGAATCGCTGCTACAGATGCGTAAATACAAAAATGACTATTACGATGTCGTCGATGACAGGAGCATGAAGGAAACTGTTGTTTACGAAAAAGTCATGGAACGGATTCTCGCAGATAGCATCGAATCTGACGAAAAGTATCTCCGCCTCAAAAAGCTGTTTGAACTCATCAAGGATTACAAGGATGTCAAACTGCTTATCAAGCGTCAAGCAAAGGATGAAAAGCCGGTCGTTGCCCATTGTGATGTGTTCTCTCTGACATACATCAATACATTCAAACAAGATGGTTTGTATCTGCGTGACGGAGAACTCTGGGTCAATCCGAGCGCCGAACCGTTCTTCTCTATACAAGATGCGCTCGATTTCATCCCGCTTGAGAATATCTGCGGAGTCCTTCTTCCAAGCGGCGAGGTTTACCTATAATTCGAGAGGTAACACAAAATGTTCAGTATCAGCTTACTTATTATTGCGGCGGCCATCGTATACATGGTCGAGGCATACATCCATACCTATTACGCCGTAGAGTATATGCACGGTACACCTTTGTTTTTTGTACTGCTCGCGCAGTACGGTGTTCCTGTCCTTTTCCTCCTTTTGTGTGCGCATATCATCTATAAACAAACCGAGAAGAAAAGAGAAAAAGAGCAAAATAAAACAGACACACAGGCAGAATCTAAAGAAGAGAAATACCTGACGCAAATCAATGCTGTAGTCGGAACGAAAACCATATTCTCGGAACAGGCAGACCAGATGCGGTATCAAGTCAGACGGTTCGGACAAAAAATGGCTACAGCATACAGCATGACACAGGACAGCAAGACTTCCGGTGAGCAGGCAAAATGTCTGATATTACTTGCGTCAGCGGAGAAGATTTTTTATGACCGTTTGGATGATGCGATTCGTTCTGCGTCCATGTTCGACGAAAATGAGTACAAAGCATTTTGCAAAGGCACAATTTCGTTCGGAGATAAGGAAACAGCTCAAAAAAAGAAGGGAATCTATAGCGGGATTATAGATACCATCAATAAAGTAATACATGATAACGAACGGTTGATTTTAAGACTCGACTCGCTCGCCTATGCACTGAATCAGCGTTCAGCGCAAAACCCGTGGGATACAGATGTCGTGCTCGCAATGTCAAAGTTGGATTCTGTTATCAGCAAAACGGCAAATGACATTAAACAAGACGAAGAAATCAGTAAAGAAGTAATGCGTCGATTTGATGCATTGAAGTAAAGGAGAAAACCATGAAAAAACAAATTCGTGCTATTGCTGCTGTCGCTGCAGCAACCATGCTTCTGACTGGATGCGCTGCACACAAGCAGAACAACGCTTCAGAACAGACACCTACGACACAGACTCAGAGCAGCACCGCTTCATCTGTTAGTACAGAGACGACACCAGCAGGGGAAAACTGGTCGCTGCTCGACCATCTTCCGGAGTGGTCAGACGGTACAGTTACTCCAGCAGTTACAGCTGACCCGAGTAGTGGCATTCCTTTTTGGGAAAATCCACTTAATGATGATGATTGGACAAAGAGCCTTTCTTTGGACGGAGCACCTAACTTCAACGGTGTAAATGTATCGTTGGATGAGTTGAAAGCTCTTCCCATCAGCGGGTACATGGCTCTTAATCGAGAAGATGAAGGGTACAGCATCAAAGGGACCAGCAATGAGTACGACGCGGCCGAGGAGATAGACCGCAATATTCAAGACTATTGTGTCACGGGAGAAGAAGGTAACTACTACCAAATCGGTTCATACGCTACGGATGGCTCGTATGCAATGATGCTGAACGAAGATATTGCCAGAGAAGAGAACATGACATTTGGCGATGCGTTCGATAAGGGTTTGTACTACAGCCGTATCAACATCTACGATTTCGACTGGTTTCCGGCATACGATAGCACCGCACAGGAAAAGTTCGAGGCTCTCTATAAACATTTCGGCAACCCGTCAGGCTTGTACTGGAAGACGACCTCTTTTGGCGGTAAAGCATTTGCATCTTTTGATGAATTGAAAGCCGCAACTTATGAGGATGTAGGGGAAGCTAAGGATTATTGGCTGGTTTGGGATTGCGATGGTTATACGCTTGCAGCAGAATGCTATGACCAGTTCGATGGCAAAGAAAATCATCAAGAAACATCCGTAACTACTATCTACGTCTTTCCAGATGCAGACGAGTCGTACATTTCCAACATCGATGCAAGCAGCATTGTTGATGGATATATTGGTTCAGGTTCAGCACCAATGTGTTTGAGCGGAATCAAGATTGATGGATAAAACGCACATGCAAAAAGTAAACACCCGAAAAATCGAACAAAAACCATAGAAAAATGTTGCACGTAAAAAGCGGAATTGAGGTGAACTTAATGCTCAGTGTGAGTCTACTTATTGTAGCAGCAGCTATCGTTTACATGGTCGAGGCGTACATCAATACTTATTATGCCATCGAGTACATGCACGGCACATCTCTGTTCTTTGTGCTGTTAGCCAAGTATTGTACTCCTGTTATATTTCTGCTCATGTGCGCCTATATCGCATATCGTAGAATTTCAAAAAACCGAGAAGCACAGAACAAATCAACGATAGAACAGCCAACAAACAAAGAGGAACTATATACGGAAAAAATCAAATCCTCCGTAATGACAAAAAGTGTCTTTTCTGAACAAGCAGACCAAATGCTATATCAAGTGCGACGCTTTGGGCAAAAAATGGCAGTAGCCTACAGCATGACACAAGATAGTAAAACATCTGGCGAGCAGGCGAAATGTTTGACATTGCTTGCCTCTGCAGAAAGAATATTTTATGACAGATTGGACGATGCCATTCGTTCCGCTTTGATGTTTGATGAAACGGAATATAACGCTTTCTGCCGTGGTTCCATTTCATTTGGAGATAAAGAGGAAGCTAAAAAGAAAAAAGAAATTTACGATGGTATCGTAAGCACAGTCAACAAAGTGGTTTACGATAACGAACGGCTCATCCTGCGTCTTGATTCTCTTGCGTATGCACTGAATCAGCGCTCGGCACAAAATCCGTGGGATACCGATGTTGTTCTTGCTATGACAAAGCTCGATACCGTCATCAGTAAAACGGAGGAAGATATTAAACAAGACGAAGAAATCAGCAAAGAAGCACTGAAACGGTACGACACATTGACTGGAGGTAATTAACATGTCAAAGAAAAGCATTTTCCCAGTAGTCGCAACAATTGCTGTTGTTGGAGTGGTTCTGGTAGTTTTCTCACAAACGGTCTTACGAGACTCAAATGTAAGTACAAGTACGATGACAACAGAACAAGCGTATGCTGACCTGAGCAGCAAAATGAAGCGAATCGGAGTACAAGAAGTAACCGTCACACCACAGCAGTTGGATGTGTCAGAGTTTTTGGATGCAAAAGATGAACTGCCAGATATCGAGTCATCCTATCCGTTTGTAGTAGAAGGAACAGGAGATGTGAATATCGAAATTTTTTCTTCTGGTGAAAAGGCGGCAGAATCTGGCTCAGACTCATTTCTTACGGAAATGGCAAAGAAGTTTAATAATCAGCGCAATAAAACAACAAGCGATAAAACCATGAGTGTTTCTTTGCGTTCCATTCCTTCCGGTACAGCGGCTGAGTACATTTCCACAGGAAAATATCAGCCAGAATGTTATACCCCGTCCAACACACTTTTTGGCGAGCTTGTAAAAAATGAAGGCGTTGAATTAACGGTTGAAACACCACGTCTCGCCGGAAATGTCGCTGGAATCCTCGTATCAAAGAACACGGCAGATATGTTGCGTACAGATTATGGTGAAGCATCTGTGAATTCTGTTTTGAACGCGACAATTGACGGAAAAATGATGATGGGTTACTCAAACCCATATACAAGTGCAACAGGTCTTAATTTCTTGCTTTCCGCATTGGCAAACAGCGGAAGTGATAACATTGTAGATACAACGGCAGTTGAGAGCTTTCAAAAGTTTCAAACAAACGTCCCGCTGGTTTCGTTCACAACCCAACAGATGGTTCAGTCCGCAGACAAAGGTGTTGTCGATGGACTTGTAATGGAGTATCAGTCTTATCAGAATGACCCCACATTACAAAGAAACTACGAATTCATTCCATTTGGTGTACGCCACGATAATCCTTTGTACTCTGTAGGGCACATTTCTGCTGACAAGAAAGAAGTCATTACCGCATTCGTTTCTTTCTGCGAACAAAATAAAGCTGTCGCAACAAAAGACGGATTCAATGGCATGGATGATTACACCTATGTGGGAAAAGAGTTCGATGGAAATACCATCGCACAGGCTCAAAGCGTTTGGAAAGAAGAGAAGGACTCCGGTATTCCTATTGTTGCTGAGTTTGTCGTAGATACTTCCGGCTCTATGCGTGGGGAACCAATCAACGCATTAAAAACCGCGATGATTAACACAATTCAGTACATCAATGACGACAATTATATTGGCATTATCGGTTTCGATTCAGAAGTCCGCGAATATCTCCCAATCGACAAGTTTTCCTTAAATCAAAAGACACTTTACAAAGGTGCAGTAAATTCCCTTGATGCAAACGGAAACACCGCAATGTACAATGGTCTTTGTGTTGCTATGGAGCGCATCTACCAGAAATCTCAAGAACTTGGTGGAAACTGCACGCCTATCATCTTTGTATTAACAGACGGTGACAGTAATACGGGTTGCCGATTCTCCGAAACCAAAGATATCATCGCGGGAATGAACATTCCTATCTATACAATCAGTTACAACTATGCCGCAGATAGTTTATCGGAGCTTGCTTCAATCAATGAGGCTGCAGCCATCGTTGGCAACAGCGAAGACATTACATACAAGCTGCGCAACCTGTTTAATGCAGAAATGTAACTGAAATGCGCGGGTTTTCCCGCGCAGCTGCTCAAAAAAAGACAGCCTCCACGCGGCGAGCAGCGGGCAACGGGAAACACTCCTGGCGAATCGTCTTTCAGAACGGAAGGTAGGATATCGCTATGCGAGTACAACAGGTTCCGAACTCTCCCTATTTCATCCATTACGACGATAACGGTTATTGCTGTATATCCAAAAGCAAAGAAAGCCAAGAATCCATCCCGGAATCCGAGATGCAGGAGTTTCTTGACGCAGTAGCCAATGGCTTGCTCTACATTGAAAAGGAACTGAAGAGCAGATACCAGCGTATTGACGAAGCTGAAAAAACAGCTTTTGCCAGAGGCGAAGCGGAAGGCAAAGAAGACAAGCTCATCGCCACAGTCAGGGAACTGGAGGAAAAGCAAGCGTTTAGGGAAGAGCAGGAGAGCAAACTATACTACGAAGCGCTTAGTCATACTGTGTCTTTCAAAAGCACAAGAACAGAGTGGGTTCGCCTTGACCGTGGAGGATGGTGATTGACATGATAGGAAGCATTCCAATTCCAAATACAAGAAATTATCAGACAAGCATCGAAGGTAAGAAGTGGTTCATAACAGAATATTACAGAACCGCACCGTTCAATCTTGTAAAAGAAACCTACGACCTATATAAAGCGTTTGCGGAAGCCTTCCGAGAAAACGAGAGGGAAAAGCAGGAATTTCCTGAGAAGCTCGAAGAAGCTGCGAAAAAAGCCTACGGCAATGGCTTATACGCAGGACGACATAGCAAATTATGAAAACGAATCAAGAAAATCAACAGCTTTGCGAAATATTTTTTACATAGAGACCGGTTTTTTTGTAGACATTTGCTGCAATGTAGATACAATAAAAACGAAAAGAAGATAATGTTTTTGAAAATCAACAGCGAGGCATAAAAACATGAGCATCACAAAAATCGAAACAGCCTCCGGCGTAACGCTGGTTCTCAATGGCAACACGATATTTGCTTCTGATGATACCTCGTACTGGCTGCAGGAGTCCAAAATTATCGGTGGAAATGGACATGTATACGGGCATGCACAGACTATCCAAGATGCTCTGTGTCTGGTCTTGGCAAAGTACGGCGGACTCAAGGGTAACAGTACAAAGCAAGTAAAGCAGGCAAAGAAGGTGAGCCAATGGTAATTTGTACAAATTCCGGCGTGACGATAACCAGCTGCAGCGACGTACTGATTACGTCTGACGGCAGGATGAGGCGGTCGATATGGTCGCTGCCATGTACAACGGAAAGAAAGTAGAGGCAACGCAGGCATAAGCCCCTGCTAACGTAGCGCAAATTTAAACCAAAAAGAAGCCCTCACCTTTTCAGGTGGGGGCTTTTGCATTGTACGGAATCAGGATATATCAGACACGGACACCGCAGGCATCGGCATTCTTATCATCGACCATCATGTAACAGGAAACACGGCCATAGGAAAGGCCAAGCTCTGCGGCATAGGCTTTCAGGTCGGCACAGACATAATCCCGGTTCACCCCGAAATGCTCCGTGAACATATCGCTTCCGATATCGGAGGAAAGAACACAGGATTCCGTGCCCGTACTGTCAGGAGTGTTGTTGAACCCGTCCACTGCGTCACAGTGATAAGTGTCCTTATGTTCAGCGTTTGCCACATAAGCAATGATGGAAGCAACCGTGTCATAATCGGAATCTTCCACGAGGAAGTCTTCTACATTGCCGTCGTTGGCAACGACATTCTCGTAAAAATCCTTGATTTCTTCAGGGGCTGTATCGTTCGTCATCACAGCCTCATGGCATTTCAGGAACTTCTTGAAGGTATCCTCATCCAGCGTATCCGTGAAGAAACCATATCCATCGATACGAACCTTTACGTTGCTATCGAGATAGCTGTTGCACTTGTCGATGATTTCCTGCTTTACCTTGTCGAAGGCTGCCTTCACATGGGTGATGCTGTAGAACACAGGAAACTCCATCACATCAATACCATCGGGCAGATTGGCGTCAACGGCACGGTCGACTTTATCACGAAGGGCGGGAACACTGGCGTAAAGGTCTTTCACAGAGGTCAGATACCCGGTCACATAGAACTCATTATCTGCGCTCATATGACCGATAAGCGCAAAGTACATTGCCTGAACCTGCATACGGTTGTAGCTGAACCAACGAACACGAACAGGCAGAATTACATTAGCTGCTGTTCCGTCAGCGTGGTACTCGCTGCGCTCACTAACAGCCTCCATGTAAATCTTGTCATCGTCATCAAAGAAGATGGTCTCATAAGAAGTCTGCAGGATATTCAGAGAGGAGAGAGGCTCGATAAGCGGAATCATTTTTTTCAGAAAGTCAAGGAACGACTTTACATTTTCCTTGGCCCAATCTGTATCGGAGAGAGCTGCACGGCGCTTTGTGTTGACCTCTCTCTCATCACTCGGCAGAGAAGCATACCCGCAAGCAAGACGGAGCTCGTTCTCAGTTACTTCCTTCGTAGCCTTTGCAATCTTTTTCAAGGTGGTTTCGGTAGGGACGGAAGTAGATTTGCCGTTTGCGAGCCTGCCGAGATAAGCACGGGCAAGACCCGCTCTGGAAGCAAACTTCTCCTGTGTATCCGTTCCAATTGCTCTTTTGACAAGAGCAGCAAGCTGAGAAGGGTTGTATCCGAGTTTGTCTTCTTCCTCATTGTTTTCTACGGCTTTCCGTTCTGAACCATCAATGAGTGACCAACCGATATCACGGAGGCTCTTGAGAACACGACCATTTTCAGAAAGGTGTTTGCCGCAAAGGTTATTGTTCTCCAATACCTCTACTGCCTCCTGAAGCATCCGAAGCTCATTCATCATAATGACTTCCGGAGCATGGATAGCTTCAAGACGGAAAGTACGGGAATCACGCATTTCCACACGATGAGCAAGGCACACGATATCATCGAAGGTCTGCTGCGGGTAGCAGTTGAACAGTTCGTAGTCAAGCTTGATTTCCTTGATAAAATGAACCTCAACACCCTTGGTCTTTGCATATTCAATGACGGCTTCGGAACCAAAGCGGGGAAGTTGGAAGCCGGAGAAAAATGCGGAAATTCCTTCAAGGTTTTCCGGCATAGCATAGACACCGGGTTTGCCGTCTTTTACGGCATAGAAAGAACGGTTGACCAAAAGGTCTTTCAGTTCATTCTCGGGAACATCCATCTGCTTGGCAATCTCCGACAGCTGCTTGCGGAGAATGACGGGGAAGTGCAGGCTTACATAAATCATAATGCTTTTCCTTTCTTTGTAACTTAATGATACTTGATGAAACTATTTGTAACTTCCTGATACTATAATAACACAACTCGCACGCCAGTGCAAGCAGAAAATCACAAAAAATATCAAAAAAGCACAAATAATCACAAATGTTACTTGCAAGGTACAAATCATAGAGCAGTTGCGCGTCTGTGCGAATTGCATACAATGAGAACATGAGGACAAAAAGAGCGATGCAGGACTGAGTTTTTGGGCGATTGAGCAAACGCCTTAGCGTACATGAAACAATACAGAATTAAACGAAACGCGAAGAGCATACAAGAAATCACGAACAAAATCCGGCTGAGGCGGATAATACTTGCGCTGAATGGTTTGAAGACCGGAGAATGGGACTGCAAAAGTGGTAGAATCAAAATAGGAATACCCTAAAATCGGCGTAAATCAGGCTTAACTCGGAAAGACATTAACCGATGAATGAATAATTAACTGCTCGCACTAATACCAAACCAAGAGAAATGCCCCAAATCTGTTTGGGAAGGATAGGTAAAAATGGCAAGAAGAAAAGCAAGCGACTTGGAAAACCAGATGTCGCTTATGGACATGATGGCATCGGAAAGTCCCGAATACACCGAAGAAGGTCTGGAAGAACTCTTGGACCCCGGCGAGGCGACGGGGGACGGTGCAGGGGATGCAGATAAACCCTTTACAAGATGAAGGCCGGGAAAGCCCACGGTTTCAACCGTGGGATGAAAGGCCGTCGTTATCGATTTTCTTTGTATTGCTCCATAAAGGCACATTGTAACGGTGCTACGGCATAAAATTCATATGTCTTTAACACAAATTTGTCTGGATTATGGTATAATAGATACATGAAAAGGAACTACAGACGCACCAAAACCACTGTTTCCATGATAAATTATCACTTTGTATTTTGCCCGCGCTATCGGAGAAAACTGTTTCTTGTAGCTGGGTTTGAGGCTCGATTCAAGGAGCTTGTATCCCAAATCTGTGAGCAAAACGGCATCGTGATATTGGCAATGGAATGTTATATTGACCATTGTCATCTTTTCGTGAATGCTCCGCCTACATTAAGTGCTGCGGAAATCATGAAAATTATTAAAGGAACCACCGGAAGAATACTCAAGCAAGAGTTTTTCCCTGACACGGTTATGCAAATGTGGACTCGCAGCTACTTTGTAAGTACCGCTGGCGATGTGTCCAATGCTACAATTCAACACTATGTTGAAGAACAAAAAACGAGAGGAGGGTAATCATGGCATTCGGGAGCAAAAACAGCACACCGTCATTTGTGTTGACACTGCCGATGGTTATAGGTCTTAATGAACAAGACTATCTGAATAAAGAATTCAAGAAATGCGGCATTATCTATAATCAACTTGTAAATGCGACCACAAAGATGTGGCATCAATTGCGTAAAACGCGCAAATATCGCGAGCTGATGGCAGCTATTGCTAAAGCTGCTCCCGATAGCGATGAGCAGAAGGCACTTTTTAAGCAACGCGAGAAAATGCTTAAAGAGTACCGCTTCTCTGAGGATGCCTTTCATGCGATGGTCGTGCCCTATGCAAAGCACTATGCTATCAATTCTCATGTAGCACAGTCGATTGCTACTGCGGTTTGGACTGCGTGGTCATCTTTCTTCTTTGACAAAGGAAAAGAGGTCCACTACAAGAAACTGGAACATATGTTCTCAATATCCGGAAAGAACAATGCTACTGGGATAATGCTTCGTCCAGCGAATCACACCACAAGTGTCATCAATTCTGCCAAGACGAAAGCTAAAAACTCTATTGAGAAAAAATACTTCGCTGCGTACAGAAAACCAGACGCCAGAGAAGGCGAAGAAGTTGTTCTTCCCGACGAAGTAAAAGCACAAATGGAAAAAGAGATTGCTGCCGCTACAGCAAAAGTCAAAACTTCCATCGGCAAAGGTGAACTACGCATTGTTTATGGGAATTATGCATTCCCGTTGACATTGCGAAATCCCAATACTCAAACGGGATGGTATCAGCAGGAAGCACTTAAATGCGGCGTTAAATACTGTCGCATAATTCGCAAATGGGTCGGCACCAAGTGGAAGTATTATGCCCAAATCGTCTTGGAAGGTTATCCTCCCATCAAGTGTGACAGTAACGGTGTTGCAAAACATTCTGTTAAGCAGGGGCGTGTCGGTATAGATATCGGAACACAAACTATTGCCTTTAGCGGCAAGGATGTTTGCGACCTTCGCGTACTCGCTCCGTCTGCAAGAGCGCAGGCAAAGAGTCTTGTGAACGAAATTGCTGCTACGCTTCGCGCAATGGACCGTTCGCGCCGCGCTACAAATCCGAAATATTATAATCCGGATGGCACAATCAAAAGGTTGAAGCGGCAGCATGGACAAAAACAAAAGCGCGAATGGAAATACAGCAAAAGGTATTATCGCTTGCGTGCGAAACTTCGTAACCTGTACCGTAAGATGGCTGACATCCGTAAAATGGAACACAACATTCTCGCCAACGAATTGCTTGTCCACGGTAACGAGTTCATTGTTGAAGATATGAACTATAAAGCCTTGCAGAAGCGCAGCAAAGAAACAAAAATCAATCCAAAAACCGGTAGAGCATATACTAAAAAGCGGTTTGGTAAATCGTTGAGTCGTTGCGCACCTGCGATGTTTATCTCCATTTTGGAGAAAAAGGCAAGCCGTTACGGAGGAAGCGTTATTAAGGTCAGCACCTTTGAAACAAAAGCCTCTCAATTTGACCATACAGACGAAAGTTATACCAAAAAGAAACTATCCGAGCGAATGGCTCGCCTCCGCAGCGGCGATATAGTTCAGCGTGACTTATATTCCGCCTTCCTGCTTGAACATATAGACACCGAATCTTTGCAGTACAATATGGAAACCCTTAATTCAGCTTTTCCTGCATTTTTAGAAATGCACGAAAATACAAAGCAGCGCTTGCGGACGGTTGGAAGTTCTCTTCCTGCAAGCATTGGATTCTAAACAATAACTTTCTGGGGGCTCGACACTCCCTCATTAAGGAGCTGCCTCGCAAGAGGTAAAACTCCATTCAGAGGATGCACTTAAAAGAACTGGGAATGCAGACAAGTATGTTGGTCAACCATTTTGGCTGGATGCTCGTCATACGCTACACCCGTAGCGTATGGTGGGAAACCGCATAACTCGCTGTTTCAGACACGGTTTGGTGATGAACCTTGCCGCGCCGCCCAGGAATCCCACGATTTCAATCGTGGGAGGTGTCAAGGAATCAAAAAGAATCATCTTTTGTGAGAACTCCGCTACTGGCGCAATTCTCGTTTTCTTTTTGTTCAGAACAAAAAACAAAATGCTGCCGCCCAGATAATGGGTAGCAGCATTGTTTTTTGTAATAGCCAGAGGGTATAGGTATCAGTTAGACATCAGACACGAACGCCCATCTCGTCAGCCTTGTCATCCTCGACATCCAGATAGTAGTATATGTCACCGAACGCTAAGCCTAACTCATCAGCATACTTTTTCAGGGTATCGGAGAACACTTTCAGGTCAAATCCATTACCGGGATGCTCTTTCTGCCATGTTTCGATTTCCCGCTTCGAGGCGGCAACACAGGGTCTTTCTTTCTTATCGTCATCATCAAAAGTAAACCCATCTACCAGACGGCGGGGGGTATCGTCCGAAGCCTCATTTTGGATGACATAGGCGACAATGGCAGCTTTACTGTTATAGTCCGAGTTCTCCGCAAAGAAATCCTCAATGTCGCCATGGCGGACAACGACATTCTCGTAGAAATCCTTGATTTCGCTGTCGGCATACTCGTTCGTCATGACCTTCTCATGATTTTTGAGGAATTTGATAAAGGTCTCATCGCTCAGTGTATCCGTATAGAACCCGAGAGCATCTACGCGAACCTTCACAAGACTTCTCAGGAACTTCTCCATCTTTGTAATGATGTTCTTTGCCGAAAAAGCCTTCTTCATATCGATAGTGTAGTAGAATACCGGGAAGTCCTTAATATCCACGCCACTCGATTTGAAATTCTCACTCAGCTTATCAATGGGCTTGCGCAAAGCAGGTGCATACTTGTACAAAGTATCGACATCGGTAGTATAGTCGGTGATATACAGGTCATTATCTTTGCTGTAGTGGCCCAAAAGTCCGACAGCCGCAGTCAGGTGAATGCTGCGCCGGTAATTGGTCCATTCAAAGGTAACAGGGTAGAAGACATTCGCAACAGCGCCATCCTCCGAATATTCGACAGGAGCAGAGCAGCGATGAATACCGAAGAGGTCATAGCCGTCCTTGTGGATGCTCATGTACTGATTCTCGAGGATGACGAGATTATACAACGGCAATGCCATCGGAATCTGCGCTTTCAGGAATTCAAGAAAATAATTGACATTCTCGCGAATCCATGTGCAGTCGTCCACGGTTTCGATGCGTTTCTTTGACTCCACGACATCTTCACCCGGAAGCGGCTCATAACCGCATGCCTGACGAAGCTCGTTTTCCGTCACGGCATCCGTTGCCTTGGCGATTTTCTTCAAGGTGACCTCGGTAGGCTGAGACTGTGTTTTGCCGTTCGCAAGACGGTTCACATATACGCGGCCGAGATGCGATGCCTGGGAGAACTGCTCCTGTGTCCGCGTACCGATGGCTTTCTTGACGAGCGCCGCCAATTTATCAGGGTCATACCCGGAATTGTTTTTGCCGTCACTCTCGAAAGCTGAATCATTCTTGTTCAGCCAGCCGTCAAGAATCGAATACCCGATATCATGTAAGGAGGCGCACACATGTCCGTCAATGTTCCTGTCGGGTTTTGGGGTGTGTTCATTATCCTCGAGGGATTCCACCTTCTTGCATAATAGCGCACGCTCATTAGCAAGAAGTATATCGGGAGCGTTTAATTCAGCAAGCTTTGTAACGCGTTCATTGCCGTCTTTGAGTCTTCTGGTCAAAAACATAATGTCGCTGAGTTGGACAGGAGAGAATTTTTTAAAAACATCTGTACCGAGTTCGATTTCAGTGATGACAGGGATGGTAACAGAGGCATCGATGTCTTTGGCGTATTGCAGGATAGCATCGACGACAAAGTAGCAGCTATCATATGCCTTGTAATCAATATAGACAATGGTATCCGTTTTCTTTATCGGGACAATCGTACCTTTGCCATCTTTAACGCCATAAAAAGCCGAAACGGTCATGAAATCTTCAAGGACCTTCTCATCAACATGCAATGCCTTGGCAATCACCGGCAACTGCTTGCGAAGCAGAACAGGGGAGTTCAATTTGATAGAAAACATATGACGGCTCCTTTCGAATGTAACATTTTGATACATTTTGTAATCCTGTGTTACTATTATATATCGTTGCAGATAGAATTTCAATAGGAGAAGCAACAAAAAAATACAATAAGATACATAAAGTTACAAGAGCGGATGGCAGTCAGGCGGATAATGCACAGTCAGAACGGGAAAACCCAGCGGCGGCAGCCCCCTCCCTGAGCAAAGCAGCGAACCGGCGACAGAAGTCTCGACATATATCCTGAATACCAACACCAAGCGCTTTCATTATCCCTCCTGCAGCAGCGTGGACGAGATGAAGGACAAGAATAAGCAAGAGTATACTGGAACGCGGGATGAGTTGATTGCGGATGGATACAAGCCCTGCGGCAGGTGTAAGCCATAAAGCAAAAGAACGCATCTTGTCAGTATGCGAAATTCGCGGTATCATGGGAAAAAGAAAAGGACTACGGAATAATCATATTGACATTTAGTAGTGCATGACATATAATATGAATACGTTAAGGACATACACTTAACGAATCATAGTTCCCATAATAGTTCTTGGTATGGTATAAGATGCTATCGGGGATTATGACTGAAAAACCGCTTCGTTTATGTGAGGCGGTTTTTTGTTTTTTAGCCAATCTTTTACAACTTCTGTGCCTTCCAAGTGCGGAGATTGTGAGATACAGGCTTAGCTTAGTAAAAAAGCATATTTCCTCAGAGGTCACCCAAACAGGTGGCCTCTTTTTTATTGCCGAAATCTGTCCATCCAAGGTGGGGTATGGTATAATAGGAGACAGAAGAAAACAACACGAGGGGGCTGTCATGAAATCGAAAGCGAAGAGAAATCATAATCGCCCGGCATCATTCCGCGAGAAATGCAGGAATGCGTTCGATGGAGCTATAAAGGGACTGGCAAACATCAATGCTGCGGAAAAAGAAAATGTAGCAGCGTCCTTCGACCTTGATAAACGCAGCGTGGAGCGGCGCATCGATGCTATGGAAAAGAACCGAGCCGTGGCGAAGCGTATCGCAGAGGACTGCATCAAGGATGGCCAAAACTTCAACTTCGATGACGACTGGATTGCAATAAATATTCTGATGGACCCACCGTACAATGTCGGAGAAGAGATGTTCTGCTATTCTTTGGCGGCGGCTATCTGGATTCTCGATGCGATTCGGGCGAACCAGAAGATGGATGAGGCGCTGGCACTCCTTCCGAAAGACAAAGATAAACTGGATTCCGTGCGCCTGCCGAAATGCGTTTCGCCGTGCTACAGCGAAGCAGTGCTGCGGAGCATGGTATACACCATACTGCACCGAAACGAAGACTGCACGGGACTCGTAAAATCCCCGAAAGACCCAGCAAGGGTCTTTGTTACGGACGGATATACGATTGCCGGGAAACAGCATCAGGATGTGCCGTCCAGACGGGTGTTTGAGGGGATTCTGGCTTTGCTGCCGGAAGAACTCGTTGATAATGCCGTAAACACATTCGCGTTTATGTCTAAAGCTGCGGTGAGCCGGTATTTCACATGCCGAAACAAGTGGATAAAGAAAGAGATAAAGTACACCGAAGAACTCAGAAAGAAAACAGAAGAACTCAAGGCCATTTCTGAGGAAAGCGTCAAACTATCAGAAAAAGCAAAAGCTGTCTTTACTGGAAAGAGTATTCAGCAAAGAATAGAAGGTGTCCCGCTTATTGACGATAAGATGCAGGTTGCAGCAGATGCATTTGACCTCAAAAACCGCAGCGATAATATCATCGATGAGATGGAGGCAATTCAGGATGAACGCGATGCGCTCTTTGACGAGATTTCCGATTTCCAAAATGACAGCATCATCAAAGCCTACTGGACGGAAGAAAGCTGGGCGAAACGGTATCCGAAACTCATAGCAAGGTATGCAGCGCGGTATTCAGTGCCGGACCCGTATGAGATGTGCTTTGCCTTCTACTATCTTCTCGACCAAGGTGACGACCTCGCATGGCTGTATTATCCGACCAGCGTTATTCTGTCCTTCTCTGCCGCTCAGCTGCCATGGAGCGGTGGAACCGTGAAGGAGTTGAGCGACAAGAAAGGAGCCATTACGGCGGATATCGTCGACGTTTTCCCGCACATTGATATCTATAACGAACTTCATACGAAGGACAGCCTGATGGTGCCGATTGCATGGAATGACATGAACCTGCATTTGCCTCCTGATACGAAGCGGGAAGATAATCTGAGATACACACCATCGAAAGCTATCTACACCTTTACGAACGGCGCGATAGTGCCCCGCAATACGAGGAATATTGATGCGTTTGCGGAATCTCTCTATGACTATGGCGTAACGACAGATGAGGGCAAAGCTATCTATGGAGCGTATATCTCTGTGCTCTCTAACCTCGAAGAGCGGGTAGATTTCAGGGATGATACAGAGTCTCTCGCAGCACAATGCAAGGAATATGAGAAGGAACTCGAAAGGCTCCGGAAAGAAAATGAGCAGCAGAAAGAGGAACTGTACAAGACAGAAAAGACTTTGGCAGATAAAAATACCCTCTTAGAGAAGCAGGCAAATAAGAGAAGCGTAGAAAAGCAGGAACTCAACGACCTGCGAGAACTGATTTTTGCTCTGACCAACGATGCAGGGGAGGAAAAGTCCAGCCAGAAGCCGAATACTGTGTTCCCGTACCATACCCAGAAGAAGCATATCGTATTCGGCGGACATCCGACATGGCTGAAAGCTATCAAGCCGATGCTGCCGGATGTCAAGTTCGTCGAAGGTGTGCCGAGCAGCGAACAAATCAAGGGTGCCGAGATGGTATGGCTGCAGACGAATTATATGTCGCATAAGGCATTCTATAAAATCATTGATATTGTCCGCAGTAAGAATATCCCGCTCCGATATTTCACCAGTGCTTCGGCCGCAAAGGGTGCGGAACAGGTAGCGGCAGCAGACAGCGGTAAATGACCGCTTTAGAAACGAAGGACAACGCAAATGGGAAAATACATTGCGTTAGACAAAATATAGGAGGATTTTCTATGGATATCTGGGAATTCCAAAAACGAATGGATGATGCTCTTGGCGAGGTCAAACGCTTGCTGGTACAATCCGGCTACTATGATAACCTGACTCTTGAAAACATCGACTGCGACAGGGATAACCCGGACAATGTGCAGCGCTGGAATGAGTTCACGAACGCATCGAAACTGCTCTTAAAGGCAGTTGACGACCTGAGCTACCTCCACCGCCCGATTGCCGGTACAAGTCGGCTACACCTGAACACCAACGGCAGATACGAGGATGATTTCTGCGAATATACCTCTGGCTCTGACATTGAGTTTTTGTTGACAGATAATTGCAGTACACCCTGCTGGGTACATTCCCGCATTGAGAGCGATGACGAGGCAAACTACTACATTGTCGGGTATAAATGGCTCGACATGGAAGGCTTAGAAACAAGAGTCAGACAGAAAGCTTAACTGAAACAGCTCAACGAAATCGAAACAGGAGAGAGTAAGCCTACTCCTCAAAACAAAAAAGTACACAGAATCGAAAGCACAGTAAAAACATTCCTTTTATGCGTTGATTATAAGCACTAATTGTGGTATAATATAAATATCGGAACGAAGCCGTTCTGTACCGCAAAAAAGCAAATCAGCATAAAGGAGCATCCTTATGAGTACCACTATTCTTAAATTCGAAGTCACTGCATTCCGCCCTCAGGACGATAACGCACCCGATTGTCTGGCAGCTTCCATCAGCATTCCCGTTGAGGAAGACGACGAGGTCATCGGTAACGCGATTAACAACGAGGACCTGATTGTGCATGCTGTCGGCGCACTGCATGACCTTGCAACATATATGCGTCCTGAGTGGCTCGATGACGAAGACATCAGCATGACCCTTGATATTTATCTTGGCGGTGCAAAGTGCCAGTCTCGCGGCGGTATTATCGCCATGAAACCTGAAAGCTACACTTTCGACATCGAAGACTAAGGCGTATTCTTTTGCCGTTCACCTACGGGTGGGCGGCTTTTTCTTTGCTGAAAACCCGTGGTAGATAGCACCATTCTGTTGATAATGATTGCAAAAAGCGAATTTTTGTGGTATAATATAAACATAGGGATTGAGAAATAAATCGAGTCAACGATAATATTTTTTTGGAAAACTCACAGCGATAAAAAGCAAGGAGAACAGAGTATGCTGACCAATATTATGGTTCTCAGAACCATCAAAGAAAATGCAAATAAAGCTGTTCTGGACGCATTACCCTCGATTTTGTTTGAGGGCTTGCACAATGACAAGGATGTGCAGAAATACTACCTGCAAGGTCCAGCAGCTGAGTATATTCCTGTCAATATACCGGATGAAACCGCAAAAAAGTTTTCCAAGTGCGCCACAGCACTGGCTATGCAGCTCATCCTTCTCAGCAACAAGACAAAAGGTTTCTTTGGGCCTGAGATAGTAAGTGTGGAAGGCAAGGATATTCTGACTGCAAGAAACATCATGAACCCCATCATGATTGAGAGAAACGCGAAGTTTTATAGCACAAGGCTGAGCGATGAGGTGTATGACACACAGTACGCAGTCAGTGAGCATGTAATTGAATGCTGGGAAGATGGGCCTGTTCCGCCGATTGTCATTAACAGTTCCATCTGGGCTATCGTGGAAAGCACTGCGGCACAGATGCAAAAAGATAACCGTTTCCTGCGCAACAAAGAAATCCGCGACACTGAGTTCTTGGAAGTTTCGGCTCGAATTTATAACGAGTTGCTTGGATTTGCGTCAGAAAAATTCGATATTTTGAACATCAAGGAGTTTATATGAGCAGTCAACTACCACCACATGAATGAGGTGGCTTGTAATCCCGCAGGACTTCAATTTTTCCCACTCGACGGACTGTTAGGCACGGTTGCTGTCCGTGCGACCGAGTACAATGGGCGTTCACCGCTGTTGTAGGCGGCATAGCTGGGGTGAGAATTGGATTATGCGGGATACAGTCCCAATAACCCTACATTGCGAATATTTATGGCAGCGTTGTGGTCACGGTTATGTGTTGTGCCGCAGGCGCTGCACGTCCAGACGCGGTCAGCAAGCGTAAGGTCGTCTTTTATGAAACCACAAACGCTGCAGGTTTTGCTGGACGGATACCACTTATCGATTTTGGCAAAGGTCTTTCCTTGCGATGTGAGTTTGTACTCTAACATTGCGCGGAACATGCCGAAGCCATTATCGTTTGTGGATTTACCAAGCTTCATAGAACCCGCCAAACCGCGCAGGTTGATATCTTCCACGAATACGGCGTCATACTGCTTGGCTATCGCAGCACTTGTCGTATGGCAGAAGTTCTTGCGCTGATTGGCTATATGTTCATGCAGAAGCTGAACTTTATGTAGTTGTTCATCATAGTTGTGAGAACCTACTTTCATACGAGACAGCTTGCGCTGCTCTTTTGCAAGTTTCTCTTCACTCTGACGATAGAATTGCGGATAGTTGGCTACTTTGCCGTTGCTGTCAACATAAAAGTCATGGGAGGAATAATCCAAGCCAAGGGACTTCTCTTTAGTGGGAACAACAGGCTGGATATCCTTCTCGAATTCATACAGCAGTGAAATGAAATATTTACCGCTGCGAGTACAGCTAACGGTAGCACCTTTTAGTACCCAGTCGGCATCCGGTTGACGGTGTACTTTAACTTTTATATCGCCTACCTTTGGTAAATGAACAAGATTGCCGACAACATAAACGGTACTCTTAATTTTGCCGTCTTTACTTTGCTTTTTTTGGTTGTTTGTTGTGTACGACATTCCGCTCCTGTGTTTACTTTTCAATCTTGGAACGCCAACGGTTTTTGGACTCTCCAGATGCCGCTTGTTTGCATCTTTCAAATCAAGCTGCGTGTTTGCAAGAGCAAGGCTATCCACCTCTTTCAGGAACGGAAACTCCTTTTTATATTTGGCAGGCGTGGGAACAAAAAAAGTTCCCGCTTCGTTCAGAAACTGCTGTGCATCTATAAGCATATGGTTCCAAATAAAACGTACGCAGCCAAAGGTTTTGGCAAGCAGAACCTGCTGTTCCGATGTTGGATACGCACGATATTTTATTGCTCTATTCAGCTTTCGTGCAGGCACTGCTTATCACCTCTTACATACAATGCGGTCTTGATTTCATACTTATATTATATTATATTTTCAATGAATAATCAATAACACACAGTAGAGTGGCAATTCATCCACCACATGAATGAGGAGGAATTCATGCTATATTTTCTTAAAGGTGATATTCTGACAACCCCGACACGGAATGAGGACACAGTCATCTGTCATCAGGTAAACTGCTGTGGCGTGATGGGCGCGGGTCTTGCAAAACAGATTCGCGACAAGTGGCCTATTGTATTCAACGAATACAAGAAAATCTGCGGAACCGACAAACTCGGTGATTCCCAAACAGTTCAGGTTGCTCCGCAGCTGTATGTCGTTAACCTGTTCGGTCAACTAAATTATGGCAGAGATAAACGCCAGACAAACTACGCGGCGCTGGCAGCAGCTATTTTCGGAGCAATGAAAGAACATCCTAACGCCACCTTCCGCATTCCTTACGGTCTCGGCTGCGGGCTGGCAGGCGGTAACTGGGTGACGGTGCTGAATCTTATCGAGGAAGCCGCCAATGCTTGGAATGTGAATGTTGAGATTTGGGTGCTGCCCAAAAAGTGAGGGGTCAGTATGTACAATACAAACTATAAGTGTGTCAAGCCGTTCGATGTATGGCTTGATACCATAGGTCCAGATGGCAAGAAAATTCCATATCGGGTAAAGCGCGGGACTATCTGGCGCTTAGAATGGTGCGGCGGCGAGCAGAGTTTCAAGGAACTTTCAGGTCCGGATAAGATGCACATTACACTGCCAGATGAGTATGTTGAGAAATACTTCAAGAAGGTTTGAGTATGGGTAACTATTGTCCCTACACGGACGGCCATGTCGTCTACCTGAAATGCCAAGAGTGTGAGGATAAAATCTGTGAAAAGGGTTGGTTCTTCTGCGGGGTAGTCGGAACGCCCATGTCGATGACAAAATCCCGCAAACAGATGTCGGAATACCTCGATAAGATGCTGGCAAAACGGGAAAAGGTCGTCATTGCAGCAGAATCCGGCCAAAAAATAGCAGCTTTGGCGGCTATGTACGCCAGCGAACGCGGATACTCTTTCATACCTGTTACAAATGATGATTTGCCCACATATTTGTCAAAACAGCAGCAAAAAGGTTGTGTTATCTTTGGAGAAGCCAAAAGTGAACAAGAACCCGCAGACATCTGTCATAAACTGCGCATACCGCTGCGGCGTTGTAAATTGGAAGGAGCGTAAAACTATGATGTACCAGAAACTTGTCCGAGATAATATCCCGGCTATCATTGAGAAAAACGGTGAAACTTGCGTGACTCGCAAGCTGACCGACAAAGAACACGAGACTGCTTTGGCCGAAAAGTTGCAGGAAGAGGTCGCTGAACT
>ENA-OWON01000152-OWON01000152.1-gut-metagenome-genome-assembly--contig:-NODE-152-length-41568-cov-5.473356_pt1 | contig 41568 bp, 36 predicted proteins | sample MGYA00248257_ERZ651798 | MGnify/ENA primary metagenome ERZ651798 (study PRJEB26908, sample SAMEA4031708) | gut metagenome | biome: gut; feature: normal infant; material: stool | place: China | collected 2015... | reverse complement strand
TCTACACTCTTTCCCAACACGACGCTCTTCCGATCTATGCTAGATTAAATCAATCTTGATTTCATAGCTTTCAAGACCAGTCATTTTTTCCCGTGCAGTAAACTGGATACTGGTAACTTCTTTCCCGGTCTTTTTCTTAAGCTCAATGATTTTTTTTGTTATATATTCAGAAATATCTGCTTCTGTTTTTGTTTTTAACTCTTCAATGTTCATATTTCGAAAACTTTTAGTATCTTTGCAGAAAATTTACTGCACCTATTTGCTGTGCAAAAGTAATAATACTTTTTGAAATGAGAAAAAGAATAAAGAATAATTATATTTTGGGAGCATGCGTCATCATCATGATGCTACTCTGTATTCTGAGTGTAAGCCAGCCCATCCGCTTCCAGAAAACCATGACTAGCAGAGAAGCAGAGGTGAAGGAGAAACTGATGCAGATACGTCAGGCTGAAGAGAAATACAAGGCGAAACACGGCGTATATACAGGCGATTTTCCGACACTGGTAAAAGGCAAGTACTTACAGGAAGATGCCCAATACATTCCCTATGCCGACGGTAAGAAGTTTACACTTGCTGCCACGGTTATCGTAGGAAAAAGCGGTAAGCAGATTCCGGTGATGGAATGTGGGGCCGGTTATGAAACCTTCCTCGACGGACTCGATGAAGGTTCCATCCAGCAGAAGATAGAGGAGGCCAACTATGCCGGCAACTATCCCGGACTCAAGATAGGCGATTTAACGACAGATAATAACAACGCAGGTAATTGGTAACAGATATGCAAATAAAAAGTAACAACATTCAGCAAGCACGACTCACCATCCGCGTGAGCAGAAACACCCTCAGCTTTTCGGTAGTTGACCGTGAAGCTGAGCATCAGCTCATCTATGAACCTTACACAGTAAAGAGTGGTGTTTCGATGGCAGCCAACTTGCGTCAGGCTTTCAAGGAGAGTACTCTCCTGCAGCGGGGATACCAGAAGGTACGCGTATATCTCGATTCGCCTATCCTGCTGGTTCCTATCGAGGAATTTCATGAAGAGGATATCGATGTGCTCTATCAGCATGCCTTCAACAGTCATAACAGCGATGCCATTCTCTACAGAGTACAGCCGGAACTGAATGCGGTAGCGGTATTTCCTATCAACAAGGATTTGAAGATGGTGGTAGAAGACAACTTCAAGGATGTCCGCTTCACACCTATCATGCAACCGATGTGGCACTATCTGCATCATCGCAGTTTCACCGGCATTCACCGCAAGCTCTATGTTTATTTCCACGACAAGAAGCTGGACGTTTTCGGTTTCGAGAAGAACCGTTTCAAATTCTTCAACTCGTTCAATGCCGAGCATGCCAAGGATGCCCTCTATTTCATTCTCTATGTATGGAAGCAGTTAGGATTCAACCAGATGCAGGATGAGTTGCATGTATCAGGCAATGTTCCTGATAAGGATTGGTTCCTCTACAACACGAAACTCTACATCAAGAAGACCTTCATTCTGAATCCTGCCGCCGAATTCAACCGTGCGCCCATCACAGAGATTAAAGGTCTGCCATTCGATTTAATGGCGCTGTACTTAAGTAAGTAAGACAAGAGTTGATAGTTAAAAGTTGATAGTTAAGAATTCAACAGAATAGCTTATCATAAAGTTCAATGTTCAACATTCAAAGTTCAAAGTAAATATGAGAATCATAACAGGACAATATAAGGGACGCCATTTCGACATTCCACGTTCGTTTAAGGCGCGTCCGACAACAGATTTTGCAAAGGAGAACATCTTTAATGTTCTGCAGGGATATATTGATTTCGAAGATACCTCTGCCCTCGACCTCTTTGCCGGCACGGGCAGCATTTCGCTCGAACTGGTATCACGAGGCTGCAGCCGGGTAATCAGCGTAGAGGCAGACCGCGATCATGCCAACTTCATACGCCAATGTTTCCAGAAGTTGGGCGAAGACAAGGATATTCTGATTCGTGGTGATGTATTCCGTTTTCTGAAGACCTGCAAGCAGAAGTTTGACTTTATCTTTGCCGATCCTCCATACGCCCTGAAGGAGTTGCCGCAGATTCCAGATCTCGTTCTGAATGGCGACTATCTCAACGAAGGAGGCATCTTCGTCTTTGAGCATGGCAAAGACTATGATTTCTCCGAGCATCCACGATTCCTGGAACACAGAAGTTACGGAAGCGTGAACTTCTCGATATTCAGATAGAAAAAAATCCTCGTTTGCACCAGACAAGATGCAAACGGGGATTTATTCGTTACAACAGCGGTGAGAGTAATCTTACCGTACTCTCGAAAAGGCGCTGCAGGAACGGACGTTTTACGAAATAAGATACATCATCTACCAGGATGCTCTTCGCCTCATCCCGCAGATAGACAGCCTTCACGCGCTGTGCCATCTCCTCATCAAAGAAGAACGCATTCGCTTCGAAATTATTCTCAAAACTTCGGAAGTCAATATTCGTACTGCCTATCGTACAGAGATTATCATCACTTACGAGCAATTTGCTATGATTAAAGCCTGCCGTATAGAGATAAACCTTTACGCCAGCCTCTATCGCCTCCATCACATACGAACGTGATGCCCACTCTACCAGTTTGGCATCAGCATGACGAGGCAACATCAGACGGATATCCACACCCGCCAGAGCTGCTGTTCGCATGGCAAACAATACTGGTTCAGTTGGCAGGAAATAAGGCGTTTCCATATACACATACTTCCGGGCCTGAAGCAGGATGCGGACATAGCCCTGCATAATGTCAGGCCAAGGACTGATAGGACTGCTCGTAACTATCTGTACGAGACAATTGTTGCGGATATGCACACTGACCGGCGGATAATACTGGCGATTGGTAACCAATGTACGGTCTACGAAATACCAGTCTACCAGAAAGGCTCTCTGAATGGCGTAAACGCCACCGCCCTCAATACGGAGATGCGTATCGCGCCATGCCTGTTTCTTATCACCCTTCACATAACGCAGAGCTATATTCATGCCGCCGATAAAGCCCACCTTACCATCTATGACACAGAGTTTGCGGTGGTTACGATAGTTTACCTTACTCGTAAAAGCCGGAAAGCGGACTGGCATGAACGAATGTATATCAATGCCTGCATCACGCATACGTTCAAAGAATTCATCCTTCACCTTCCAGCAGCCTACATCATCATAAATCAGTCGCACCTCCACTCCCTGCTCCGCCTTATCAATCAAGGCATCAGCTATCAGATATCCCAAGGCATCGGCTTCGAAGATATAGGTATCGAGATGAATATGATGCTTTGCCTGTCCTATATTATATAATAAGGTAAGGAAGAAATCGTAGCCATCGGTATAAATATCCACCTGATTATCTTTAAAAGGCAGCGCCCAACTCTGGTTGGCAAAGAGATTCATCAGCGGTTTATTGCTGTCTGGCAGGTGAAGATTCTCCTGCTCTACGAACTCGAGCATGGAGCGCTTGGTGAGCTGGTCCATGCTGCGGTCGCTGATAAGCCGTTCCTTGCGGGTATTCTGTCCGAAGAAGAAATAAAAGATGATACCCACAAAGGGAATGAAGAAGAAGACCAATATCCATGCCATCGTCTTGGCGGGCTGACGATTGTCCATCAAGACGGTGATGATAGCCGGAACGGTTATCACGACATAAAGCAACAGATATATCCAGTGAAAATAAATCATATAGCATTTCTCCTTTTAAATCTCTAATACTTCATTACAGAGTTCCTCCCCACAGGACAGGAGTTCCGGTTAATTGAAGATATTGTTTGCCTGACTCGCCAGAAGCGTGTTCATCTGCTTGAGTTTCATAAACTCCTGCAGCAGTTCACGATTGGTCGGATTCTTGGCAAACTCCTGCTGAACCTCAATAATACGCTGAGCAATATAATGAGTGCGGAAGCTCAAGATGTCTTTAAAGACAAACTGACGGAGTTTATCGGCACTCATCTTCATCTGCAGACTAGCCGTAGATACCTCCTGGGCACCTGTAGGCAAACCAGCCAACCTGCTGATTTCCGGATTCGGATGATTGGCAAAATAAGTTTCGGCCACAAAATCATCTTCTTTTTCCAGATGCTCCACAGCCTCCTGCATAATCTGATTATATAAATCATTATGAAATTTGAACCCATCTCCACCCAAATCAAGACTGATATACTGGGCCACAGCTACCTCCACATCATTGCCGTCTACATCCTGTACTGTGATGAGCTGGTCGCCATGATGAATAATCAGCTGTACCAGAAGTCCTTCTACCTCCAGGAGTTTATCCAGTGGGGTAACCGCTCTCATCGCTGATTGCGCCTGCTGCGCTGCCGCTACAGGCGAATCTTTCAATCCCGCAGCACGTCGCTCTGCCTTTACCTGCTCACTCATACCGTTGCGCACAAAATTATTCAAGGCATTCACGATAATTGCCTCGTTCACGCCCAAACGGTGAGAACAGTCGGTGATATAAGAAGCGCGCGTTATCTGATTCTTGATTTTCGAGATGCTCTCTACAATCGAATTGATAGCCTGGCTTCTCTTTACAGGGTCTGTCACACCGCGCAGCAGAATACCGGTTTTAAACTGTATGAAGTCGGTCTGATTCTCCTGAATATATCTTCTGAATTCCTCTGCCGAATGACTGCGGGCGAAACTGTCAGGATCATTACCATCAGGGAGAAAGAGCACCTTTACGTTCATCTCTTCTTCGAGCAGCATATCGGTACCTCTCAGCGCAGCATGAATACCCGCTTTATCGCCATCATAGAGAAGAACGATATTACTGGTAAAGCGGTGCAGCAGTCTAATCTGATGCACGCTCAGCGCCGTACCCGAGTTGGCCACTACATTTTCGATGCCACACTGATGCATCGAGATAACATCGGTGTATCCTTCCACCATAAAGACACAATCCTCCTTGGCTATCGCCTTCTTGGCCTGATAGAGTCCATAGAGTTCGCGCTCCTTATGATAGATAACGCTATCAGGCGAGTTGACATATTTCTGGCTGATGCCCTTGGTTCTGCTGTCGAGCACTCGTCCGCCAAAAGCCACCACCTTGCCGCTCACGCTGAACCAGGGGAAGATGGCTCTGCCCGAGAAACGGTCAAGAATCTTATCCTCACCCGACTTATTGCCGGCTTCGTCCTTATCCACCTTGAAGCAGAGTCCCGTATCAACCAGATATTTCGGATTATAGCCAGCCGCCTTAGCCGCTTCAGCAAGAGCAGTACGCTTAGGGAGCGCAAAACCCAACTGGAATTTTCTGATGATATCATCTCTGAAACCTCTTCCTCGGAAATAGGCCATACCGATAGCGATACCATCCACATCATGCAGGAGAATATCCTGAAAATATTTCGCCGCCCAATCGTTGACGATAAACATGGATTCTCTTTCGCTCTCGCGCTGTTTTTCTTCATTGGTCAGTTCCCGCTCCTGAATCTCAATTTTATATTTCTTGGCGAGCCAGCGAAGGGCATCGGGATAAGTCATCTGTTCCAGTTCCATCAGAAAGTTGATTGCATTGCCTCCCTTTCCGCAGGTAAAACAATGACAGATACCTCTTGTTGGAGATACAGAGAAAGATGGATTGGAATCGTTATGAAAAGGACACAAGCCGACATAATTGATGCCACGCTTCTTGAGCGTAACAAACTCAGATACCACCTCTTCTATCTTGGTGGCATCCATAATTTTTGCTATCGTCGGTCTGTCTATCATTATATATATTCTTTTTTCTGTTTTTGCTATGCAAAATTACTATTTTTCTTTGAAAACACAAAGAGAAACGGACAGAAAAGTAAAAATGAAACATATTAAAATCTAAAGGTTACATAAAATAAAGTACATTCGGATAGTTTTGACTACCTTTGCAACCGGCAAAAATACATTGCTGACAATCGGAAAATAACAACAAGATAAATAAACATGAAACTAAACAACATCAAGCGAACATTCCTGGCAAGCGCTGCCCTGCTCTCAACTATCAGCATGAGCGCAGCCGACAGATTTGTGAATTTCAAGCAAGGAGACTTGCTACTGAATGCCAACAACCGAGTAGAAATCTACATGGATACCAACGACTGCAAGGGAGTGAGCTATGCTGCTCATGCCCTGCTGAAAGACATCAAAAGTGTGAGTGGAGCCACAGCCACCCTCACCTCGGATGCCGGTTTTCTGAAAAAAGCCGACACTGTCCGACCAGCTATCCTCGTAGGCACCATCGGCCATTCTGCAGCCATCGACCAACTGGTGAAACAGAAGCGCATCAACGGAAATCTGCTGAAGGGCAAACGTGAAAAGTTTATCATCACGCTCATAGATGGTCAGCTCGTCATCGCAGGCAGCGACCGACGAGGCACCATCTACGGCATCTACGAACTCTCGCAGCAGATGGGCGTATCGCCTTGGTATGACTGGGCAGACGTACCTGTAGAGCATCACGATTCCATTTTCGTAAACAAGGGAATCTATACTGATGGAGAACCAGCCGTACGTTATCGTGGCATCTTCCTCAACGACGAGGCACCTTGCCTCACGTCATGGGTAAAAAACACTTATGGCACCGACTATGGCGACCACCGTTTCTATCAGCGCGTTTTCGAACTGGTATTGCGACTCAGAGGCAACATGATGTGGCCAGCCATGTGGGGCTGGGCGTTCTATGCCGACGATGCAGAAAACGAGAAGACGGCAGATGAGATGGGCGTAGTAATGAGCACCTCCCATCATGAGCCGATGGCACGCAACCATCAGGAATACGCCCGCAACCGAAAGGGATGGGGACCTTGGAACTATCAGAAGAACAAGGCTAACCTGCAGAAATTCTTCCGTGAGGGAATAGAACGCATGAAGGGAACCGAACAGATCGTAACCATCGGAATGCGCGGCGACGGCGATGAAGCGATGAGCGAAGAGGCTGATACTAAGCTGATGACCAACATCATCAACGATCAGCGTAAGATTATCGCTGACGTAACCGGAAAGAAGGCAAGCGAAACCCCGCAGGTCTGGGCACTATATAAAGAGGTATTGGATTACTACGACAAGGGCATGAAGGTGCCTGATGACGTAACCCTCCTGCTCTGCGATGACAACTGGGGTAACGTGCGCCGTGTGCCGAATGCCAAGGAACGCAAGCACAAAGGCGGTTGGGGCTTATACTATCACGTAGATTACGTAGGTGCTCCAAGAAACTCAAAGATGCTCAATGTAACTCCTGTGCAGAACCCTTGGGAGCAGCTCACCCTAGCCTACGAGAACGGAATTGACCGTCTCTGGATTCTCAATGTGGGCGACCTCAAGCCGATGGAATATCCTATCAGCCAGTTTATGGACATGGCTTGGAATCCACGTAAATACGATGTAAACAACATCACCCGTCATACCCGCGACTGGTGCGCACAGCAGTTTGGTGAATCGCAGGCCGATGAAGCTGCCCGCATTCTTAACCTCATCTGCAAGTACAACGGCCGCTGCACCCCAGAGATGCTCAACACGAACACCTACAGTCTGGAAAACGGTGAATGGCAGGAGGTGGTAAATCAGTATCTCCAGCTCGAAGCAGATGCTTTGCGCCAGTACAATAGTCTGCCGGCAGCCTACCACGATGCCTATCGCCAGATCATCCTCTTCCCTATCGAGATGATGAGCAATCTGCACCAGATGTACTTTGCCCAGGCACAGAACCATGCCCTCTACAAGCAGGGCAATCCGAAGGCGAATGTATGGGCTGATGAATGCGAACGCCTCTTCAAGCGCGATTCACTCATCTGCGACTATTACAACCATAAGATGGCTGGCGGCAAGTGGAACGGCATGATGACCCAAAAGCATATCGGCTATAAGAGTTGGAATGATGATTTCGAGAAGGATACCTGTCCGGAACTCTTCCGGGTAACCTCCAAGGATGGAGTGATTATCAGCGAAAACAACGGCGTGGTAGAAATCGAAGCTCCTTACTATAGCTGCAAGACGGATGCTGCCGAGGCAAAATGGACAGAGATTCCATTCATGGGCAAAAGCGTATCGGCAATGACTCTGATGCCATATACTAAGAGTGTAAAGGGAGCTAGCATCACTTACAAGTTTAAGATGCAAGTTAGCAAAACTTCGGATGGCAAGGCATTTAATGGCAAGCAGAAGATTCGCATTCATGTGATTACCAAATCAACCTTGGATTATCTCAACAAGGGCGGCTTAACCTATGGTGTAAGTTTAGATGGCGCTTCTCCTATAGAGGTTAACTTCAACAAAGATTTGAATGAGAAGCCGGAGAACATCTACAATATCTATTATCCAACGATAGCCACTCGCATCGTGGACAAGGTGATAGAGCTAGAGCTGTCAGCCTCATCCGATGGCATCCACACCCTCACCCTCACTCCTAACGACCCAGCCATCGTCTTCGAGAAAATCGTGATTGATGGAAGAGAAGGAAAAAAGAGAGTCAAGGTGATTTAGACTGGCTGCATACAAACCTGCCAGTTTATATACGTTGAATAACTATTTATCCGGAATTTACTGTGATGTAAGATCAGAAATCCCCAGCCTTTTTTCTCAAGCAGGCTGGGGATTAGACTCTCCTGTCAGATGAACATTTTTATACTGAACTTTCGCATGTGGGGAAGTTAAGGGAAGTAAGAGGTTACATGATTCTCATCAGAACGTTACATTAATGATTTTCCCCCGATTGTCTTCCCTTGCGCTTTGCAATTTTTCCCAAAGCATTGATGGATTCAAGATAAGCCTCCTCTACTGGAGTTAATACCTTTACCTGATCTTTTCGCTACTCAGCTATAGCTTTGTCCATTGCCTCTTCATGGCTTATACTTCCCGACCCCTTCAACAAAGGTCGCCCTGTGGATTGCAGGATAGTATCAAGTTGTTTCACATAATCCATCATATAGACTGGGCGATGCTCCATTGCCATAATCTCGGCAAAGTCAAAATAACCGGAAACAAGATTATTGAGTATCTTCAGCTCATTTTCTTTCAGATAGTTCTTGGCTATTTTGATGTCTTTGATAGCTGGTAGTTCGCCCTCAAATGTCGTCAAGCCCATAAATGGTTTGTCGGCATCCGCACGCTCATAGATAACTTCTGCCGCAGTATGCCCATGAGCAGCATAGTGCAACTTATTTTGCACGATTTTAAAGAAAAGCTTTGAGGCATCAGTTCGAGGGTCATAGTCAACACTTGTGGCATAGATGTCCAGAACTTGTCGATAGAGCACCTTTTCTGACGAACGAATATCACGGATACGGTCAAGCAACTCTTTCCAATAGTTGCCACCACCAAGATTTTTGAGTCGTTCATCGTCCATCGTAAACCCTTTTACGATATACTCATTCAGTCGCTCTGTAGCCCATTGACGGAAACGTGTGCCTTGAATAGATTTTACACGATAGCCCACAGATATGATAACATCAAGGTTGTAGAACTTCACTTCTTTGCTTTGGGTTTTTCCTGCCATAGCACCATGCTGAGTGGTTATTCGGAATTTCCGAACAACCACTTTTTCATCAAGTTCTCCCTCTTTAAAAATATTTGATATATGTTCTACTATCGTAGACTTACTCTTATTAAACAAGGAGGCGATTTGATCTTGGTTTAGCCAAACCGTCTTATTCTCCAATCTCACATCAAGCTTCACGCCATCATCAGATTGGTAGATGATCATTTCTCCCAAATCAGTTTGGGGTGCGTCCTCCCATTTATAGCCACAATCCAAGCAAAGATGCAGTACACCCTCTGTCTGCACATTGTCTGAATTGCACTTTGGACATTTTATATTATTATTCATCATTGTTTCGTCTTTGTTATTATCTAAGTCAAAAAATGATATTCTTGTATGACTTATGCTTAGACATTATTATTTTTCCATTTCCTTTCTTTGAAAGCAGGATGTCACCCTTCTGATAAGCAACAACAGTCCCGACATTAGGATCACTTTTTTTATTTCACTTCTCTCTCAACATCCATTCCCACGTAGGAAGAACATGAACCTGCTTGCCATCTATCTCAAGCTCTTCCTTCTCCTCCATCGTAAGAATATATCCCTCAGCCAAGCCATAAGCATTCATGGCTTCCATCAGCCCCTCGATTTCCCGCTTGCGAGTTTTCTCGTCATTCATCACTATCGTTACTTGATAAGCATTCATGATTCTCATGCCCTCTCTAACAACAAAGTCGCACTCCTTCTTATCTGCATGATAAAAAACATCATATCCGCGGCGTTTCAACTCGATGAACACGATGTTTTCCAACTTCACTCCCATATTGTCAGTGGCATTGAAGCCGATGCGACTCACGATGGCATTGTCGATGAAGTAAATCTTCTTCGGGTTCAGCATCTGCACCTTTACCGATGGCGAATACTTCATGAGCTGGAATATCATATAGGTTTGCTCGATGTACTCCAAATAGTTTTTGACAGTTTCCGAATGACGGATTCCCACTATCTTACCCAGTGAGGTATAGGTAATGCGCTTCGTGGCATTACTGGCAAGATAAAAGATGAGTTCCTGCATCTCCTTATCATTGGTCAACCCATTACGAGCCATCACATCACGGAAGATGATGCTATCGTAGAGTGACGAGAGATAACGAGTGGATGGCGACTGGAGATACTTAGGAAATCCACCTTTCTCCAAATACTCCTTGAAATGCCCCAAGAGGATGGCACGCTTGCTGGTTAGATAAAAGTCCTTGGCTTCCAGCTGCACCTTTGCCAACTGCAAGTATTCCTGAAAGGAAAAAGGGAAAATCTCCACTGCGATATAACGCCCCGTGAGATGAGTGCCAAACTCTCTACTCAGCATTCGGGCATTTGATCCAGTTACAATCACCTTATTGCCTTCGTTGTAGAGACGGCGCACAAAGGTCTCCCAGCCCTTCACATTCTGTATCTCATCAAAATAATAGGTATGCTGCTCACCAAAGAGTTCGAAGAAACATTCTTGTAATGTTTGGAAATCTGCCACAGTAAAGTTGACCAGTCGCTCATCATCAAAATTGAAAAAGAAGTCTTGCTCCGGCAATTTACTGCGCATTTGCTGGAGCAAAACAGACTTTCCACAACGTCTTATACCAGTAATAATTAGTATCTCCGTTGTGGTAAGCCACTCTTCCTCTATGTCTCTCGGCACAGTATCTTGTGCTATATTCTTGCAGTATTCCTGCTGCTCAAATATAATTTGCTTTAATAACTCTTTCATGTTCAATCATTTATTTGCTTGCAAAAATACGATTTTTTAAGTAAACAACCAAATAAATCTTCATTTTTGTTCATTCTGAATGAGTAATTTCTATCATTTTTGCTCATTCAGAATGAGTAATTCAGGGCAAAACCACTCATTCTGAATGAGCGTTTCTTGAGAAACGCCTTTTATTCACCTTCTACCTTGCATCCACTGAACCCCATTTCCTGCGCCTTCTCAGGTCCGAAGGTGTAATAGATAGTCTCAGCCTCATCACATACCTCCCCTGCGACTTGCCAAGGGTGAGATGGATGATAACAATGTTGTGACTTATATGATGCAAGGAAACAATTATAACGATGCAAGGAAGCTATTATAACGATGCAAGGAAGCTATTATAACGATTGCGTGACATTTGTCATGCGATTACACGACACTTATCATACGGTCGGATGACAAATGCCGTATAATCACATGACATATACCAATGTTTAAATAAACCTAATAGTTTACACCAAAAGATACAAGTTATCACATTATTATATATATTTGCATCATCTTTCATAGAAGACAAAGAATATAGAAAACAACGAACCATCAAACAACAAGAAATATGGAACTGAAATACGACATTTACATGCTCAACAATGCCCAGGGCACAGGAGAAAAGCGCCAATACATTCGTATCGTGCAGCATGAACCAATGACCGAGAAACAACTGCAAGAGAAAATCCAGAGCCGCTGCTCACTCACCAAGGGAGATGTGGCTGCGGTGTTGGCAGAGCTTCACGACCTTATGGTGGAAGAATTCTCCCTGGGACACCGCTTTTACATCCCAGAGATAGGCTACTTCTCCATGTCGGCTAGCCTAGAGATGCCAGAGGAGAATCCAGACAAGAAGATTACGGGCAAGGAAGTACGCATCACCGGCATCAACTTCCGACCAGAAGGTAAGCTAATGGAGAAAGTACAGCGCAACGTCCACTTTGTCCGCTCTCGTTACTCCAACCAATCTACAAAATACTCCGAAGAAAAGCTGTTGGAAAATATCAAGGAGTATCTTCAAAAGAATCGTTACATCACCACTCGCATCCTGCGCATCCTCTTCGGCTTGACTCCTTACATGGCACAGAAGTGGCTCAACCATTTCTGCGAGAAAGGCATCATGGAGAAGGAAGGCACCCAGCATGCTCCTATCTATTTCTTGAAGTGAAGGGAGGAAGAAATTCTATATTTCAATTTAATCATCATTATTATGACAAAGGAAGAGCTGATAGACAGAATCAACGACATCGAATGGGAGGACTTCGAGGCCAAGGAAGCCAAGAGCGAACTACCCAAGAATATATGGGAGACCGTAAGTGCATTCGCCAACACTTCTGGCGGATGGATAGTGCTTGGAGTGAAGCAGAATGGCAAGAAGTTTGAAATCTTCGGAGTTGACAATGCAGAGAAGTTGGAACAAGACTTCCTGGGCACCTTGCGCTCCCAAAAGTTCAATGAAGCTGTTGATGCAAAGAGCATGCTTTATCATATAGATGGACACAGGTTTTTCTGGATGGATTTGGTGGAGATTCCAGGCAGAAGCGTGAGAGAAGCCCGAACACGCTATACCTATCGCATTCCTGAGCAAGAGAACCTTTGGGAGTATTTTCAGATTATGAATAGGAGACTGCGCCTCATCGTGGATACTCCATTCATGATGAACGACGAGGGCTTCAATGTGGAAGATCGCTCGCAATTCAAGATTCTGAGAGAGGCATTGGTCAATATGCTCTCTCACTTCGACCCTTTCAGCACCATTCACTCCTGCATCAATATCTACACCGACAGAGTCGAGTTCTTCAATGCAGGTGGCTATCCTGTGCCTATATCCCAACTGGGCAACCATCTCTATTCTAATCCTCGCAACCCGATTATCGCCAAGATATTCAGACTGGTAAATCTATCAGAAACCATCGGTTATGGTTTCGACATGATGAATGAGTGGAAGGAAATCACAGGAAATGACGTGACTTTTGAGAGTGATATTTGTACCAGCACTGTCACTTTTTGGTTGGATAATGACAGAGCTACTAACAGAGCTACTAACAGAGCTACTAACAGAGCTACTAACAGAGCTACTAACAGAGCTGAAGGTGATAATACATATACAGATGCAACAGACAAAGTTGTATCCATCCTTAAGTTCTGCAAAGAACCAAAATACAGAAAGGAAATATACGATTTAATTGGTGTTACGTATCAACAATGGAACTTCAAAGCATTCATCGAGCCACTGCTCAAACATGATTATCTGGAACTTACGGTTCCTGACAAGCCGACAAGCCCTAAACAGCAATACAGAACAACCAAAAAGGGTTTGTTGTTCTTGGAGACAATATAAACAATCCGACTCTGTCGTTTTGTTTTGATACAGAACGACAGTGTCAACGATATAGTCAACGACAGAGTCAGCAATTACTAGCTCTGTTACTTTTCACGAAATAGTAACAGAGCTAGTAACAGAGCTATAGTAACTATGTCGGTAACCATGTTGGTAACTATGTCACAAAAAAGAATAAAAATAAAGTTCATCTCTTCGAGAAAGATTCTTCACTACTTTGGGATGCAGTGATAAACGTAGATCCATGGAAATTCAGAATCATGCTACAGGTATGCCAAGGACAATTACGATGAAGGCATCAAGACTGGCAGCAAGCGAGAATTTGGGTATGAGTGGAATGCCGATGACATGCAAAAGCATCAAGAAAAAATGCTAATTTTCATTATGAAGCCAACACTATAGAAGTCACAAAAGCAACAACAATTCTGCAAAAAGTGCCGATACTGATGCCAAAAGTGCTTAAAAAATCGACTTTTGGCACCACTATCGGCACTTTTCTATGTTTTTCTGCTTATTTTTCGATATTTTATAGTATCTTTGCCCCATCATCAAAACGACAAAAGATATGCAGCAAAATATAATCGGAAGAAAGCGAGAAATCAACTTGTTGGAGAATTGCATCAACTCCAATAAGTCTGAGTTTGTCGCCATCTATGGCAGAAGAAGAATTGGAAAGACCCATCTTGTAAAGCAACTATTGGGCAAATCATAAATATAAACTAACTAAGCCCCTTTTTAAAGTGGGTTCAGTAATTCTAATATATCTGCTTATGTTAATATTTCTCCCAAAAGACAAAATAGACATTATACAAAGAATGATTATCACTCTTTGCATAATATCTATTCCTTTTTTCCAATCGTTTTCTAAAAGGTATTCAAAGACAAACTTAAAGATAGATATTCCTTCTGAGAATATTCATTTTAGAATGCAAGTATATAAAGGCAAGAACTATTTCATTTTACCGAAAGTAGCTTTAAACTCTTTAAATAAATATATGGATAATGAAAGAATTTGGCAATGGCAGAAAACATATATTATTGGCAAATCAAATGTAATATTAGACAGTTTAAAAGTTGGAGACATCGTTGGAGATATATGTACTGGTTTTTATAAAATTCGTAAGAAAACTTCTTTTAGATTATTATATTTTATTCCGCCACAAAAAATAGGAAGTGTCATATTACCTTATATGTATAATGAAAAAGCAAATAGACTTTATGTTAAAAATATTAGTGATTATATAACTACACCGGATACAAAATACCTCTATTCTATAGATGATAATCACCTTATATGGATAGAAAATACACCATCTTATGAAAAAATACCGAATGAAGTATGTCGTTTGCAGATATATAATCATCCATCACTAAGCGTAGAGAGAGAATTAAAGGAAGAATATTTTAAGAAATAAGAGTTCTAATGGCTTAAAACACAACTAAATAACTTTGCTTGAAATGGAAAAATAAAATAAAATTCGAGAGTGTAAACTAAACTGTGTCAAACTACAATAAATGTAGTTTGACACAGTTTTTTAATTATGGACAACTTATAAATCGTTTACTTTAATAAAGAGTTTAAATGGAACAGCCGTGGAAACAAGGAGAACATGCAGCTCAGTTCTTCCTCTAGCCTCAATGCCAAGCTTTACAAGGCTTTCTGCAAGAATCGTTTCTCGGTTACGCTTGAAGCTAACGACATCTTCAACAAAAGCAATCGTGACATACGATTCTACAATAAGGATGTTACGCTTTGGCAAAGCAGCACCAGCGACAGCCGTGCCTTGCTCTTGACATTGCAATATAACTTTAACACATCTAAGAACCGATACAAGGGTAAGGGTGCTGGTAATGAGGAATTGAACCGTTTCTAATTCTAAAGAGCCTAATCTTTCTCCTCCAACCATTCTTCCAGCACCTGGCAATACTCATCGTTTTGCTCGGCGAAAGGCATATGTCTTGCCCCTACGAAGAGATGCCACTTGGAATCTTGGATACCATCATAGAGGGTCTTTGCCACCAATGGAGTACAGAGGTCATTGGTGCCACTCATCACCAAGCAAGGCACTTGAATCTCGCCAAGGCGGTCGGTGTAATCATAATCACGGAGCGTACCTGTAGGAGTGTATTCGTTTGGTCCCCAACCATGGAGATAAGCCTCAGCACCAGCACGCTTCTTCCGGCGAAGACACTCTGGACTATCCTCCGTCACCTCACCGGCACAATGCAGGAGCATGAAGTGTTCATTCGCCTTGGCATACGCCTCGCTCAAAAAGTCATCCTTCGCCTCAGCCTCGGCAATGGCACGCTGGTCTTCCTCCGACATAAACTTAATCATGCGATGTTGCTCACTTGCCCAAAGTTTGCTGCTCGAAAGAGTGCTGCTGAGGATGGCGGACTTCACACCCTTTCCCTGCTTCTCAATCAGATAGATGATGGCGAGCATGCCACCCCACGACTGTCCCAAGAGATGAAAATGGTCGATGTGGAGATAGTCGATGAGCACACAGAGTTCGTTGAGCCAAGTCTCAGGAGTCCAGAGTTCGGGATGTCCCTCCACAAATGAGTTGCCACAGCCCAACTGGTCGTACATGATGACAGCTCTACCTGATTCCGCTACCCTATCCAATAGCTCGAAATAGTTGTGGGTACTGCCTGGTCCACCATGCAAGAGGATAATAGGGCTCTTGCCCTCCTCTGTTTTACCTACGATACGATAATATGTTTGATAGCCCATGAAGGGCATATATCCTTCCTTGATTTCCATTGTCTTCAAATGTTTTTATTGTTACCTAAACTGTGTTATCTAATTTTGCTGCTCCTATACCTTATTATATAGTCCCTCATTTTCCTTACGCAAGAACTCTGTCATTCGTTCCTTTGAAGGCACATTGAGTTGATACTTGGAGATAAATTGGAAAGACATGTATATCACATTTATCATGTGCATATATTATAATGTGCAAAAATATAAAAAATATGGCAATTAAACAAATATATCTCGATTATTTTATCAAAAGAACTTAAATAATTTGGTTGCTTCAAGCTAATGCAATATCTTTGCAGTTTAAATAATAATGAAACCAAATAAAAATAGAATATATGTTTAGTGGAATCGTAGAAGAAATGGCCACTGTTGTGGCGATTAAGCAGGATAAGGAGAACATCGACTTTACCCTGAAATGTTCGTTCGTAGATGAACTCGGCATCGACCAGAGCGTGGCGCACAACGGCGTCTGCCTCACCGTAGTGGAAATCAAGGACGGTACCTATACTGTTACCGCCATGAAGGAAACCCTGGACCGAAGTAATCTGGGACTGCTCAAGGTAGGCGACAAGGTGAACGTAGAGCGTTCTATGGTGATGAACGGCCGTCTGGATGGTCATATCGTACAGGGACACGTGGACGAGACTGCCAAATGTATCGCAATGAAAGACGCTGATGGCTCTACTTATTTTACTTTCGAATATGAGCCCAACAAGGAAATGGCAAGAAAAGGATATTTCACGGTCGACAAGGGCAGCGTTACCGTTAACGGCGTTTCGCTCACCGTCTGTGATCCTACAGACAACACATTTACCGTTGCCATCATTCCTTATACCAGAGAGAATACCAACTTCTGCGACATCGAAGTGGGAACGGTAGTGAATATCGAATTCGACATTCTGGGCAAATATATCGCTCGACTCAAGAGCTTTGAATAAGCCAGCAAAGTTAAGTACGGACGTTCTTAAAAACTTGCACATTTCTTGCGTTTTGCGCACAAAGCAAGACTAAATGGGCATTTTTTTAATAAAATATTTGCGTAAGCCATAAAAAAGTGTTACTTTTGCCCCGTGTTTTGTCCCAAATTGAACATTGGACAGTAACTTATTGGACGATAGCAAGTCTGACAATCGCACTAGACGACGTACAACTTGAGTACTGAGCACTAACAAACTTAGGAAATTATAACAATAACCATTTTTAAAAATATGAGTTTAAAAATCGTAGTACTTGCCAAGCAAGTACCTGACACAAGAAATGTGGGTAAGGATGCGATGACCGCCGAAGGCACAGTAAATCGCGCTGCCCTTCCTGCAATCTTCAATCCTGAAGATTTGAACGCATTGGAGCAGGCTCTCCGATTGAAAGAGCAGAATCCAGGTTCTACAGTTGGTATTTTGACCATGGGTCCTCCACGTGCTGGAGAAATCATCCGCCAGGGTCTTTATCGTGGTGCTGATACGGGTTGGTTGCTTACCGACCGTCTCTTTGCCGGTGCTGATACATTGGCTACTTCCTATGCCCTTGCTACTGGTATCCAGAAGATTGGTGACGTTGACATCGTGATCGGTGGTCGCCAGGCTATCGATGGTGATACAGCCCAGGTAGGTCCGCAGGTGGCTCAGAAGTTGGGATTGAACCAGGTAACCTACGCAGAGGAAATCCTCAAGGTAGAAGACGGCAAGGCTACAATCCGCCGCCTCATTGATGGTGGTGTGGAGACTGTTGAGGCTCCATTGCCATTGGTTATCACCGTAAACGGAAGTGCTGCTCCATGTCGCCCATGCAACGTGAAGCTCGTAATGAAATATAAATACGCTACCTGCCCTATGGAGCGCAAGGGTGATGAGCCTTGGGCCAACCTCTATGAAGAGCGCCCTTACCTCACTCTGAACCAGTGGAGTGTTGCCGATGTTGACGGCGACCCTGCACAGTGCGGTCTGAGCGGTTCACCTACCAAGGTGAAGGCCGTGAAGAACATCGTGTTCCAGGCTAAGGAAAGCAAGACCTTGACCAGCAGCGATGAAGACATCGACGGACTGATGAAGGAATTGTTGAACGAAAGTATTATCGGATAATTTTGAAAAGACAATGAACAACGTATTTGTATATTGCGAGGTAGAAGGCACAACCGTTGCCGAAGTATCTCAGGAATTGCTCACCAAGGGTCGTAAGCTCGCTAACCAGCAGGGCGTGGAGCTCCATGCCATCGTAGCAGGTACCGGCATCAAGGGTCAGGTAGAGGATCAGATTCTCCCTTATGGTGTAGATAAATTATTTGTTTTCGATGCTGAGGGATTGTTCCCATACACTTCAGCTCCTCATACAGACATTCTCGTCAACCTCTTCAAGGAGGAGAAGCCTCAGATTGCACTGATGGGTGCTACCGTTATCGGTCGCGACCTCGGTCCTCGTGTTTCTTCTTCATTGACCAGCGGTCTGACTGCCGACTGTACAGAGCTTGAAATCGGTGATTACGACGACAAGAAGAGCGGCAAGCACTACGAGGGTCTGCTCTATCAGATTCGTCCTGCCTTCGGTGGTAACATCGTGGCTACTATCGTAAACCCAGACCACCGTCCACAGATGGCTACAGTCCGCTCTGGCGTGATGCAGAAGAGCATCTACGAGGGTGAGTGCAAGAAGGAAGTAGTTTACCCTGAGGTAAGCAAGTATGTTCCTGCTGAGGACTTCGTAGTGAAGGTTCTCGACCACCACGTAGAGGCTGCCAAGCACAACCTGAAGGGGTCTGCCATCGTCGTAGCCGGCGGTTATGGCGTAGGAAGCAAGGAAGGCTTCGACCAGCTCTTCGAATTGGCTCATCTCCTCCATGGTGAGGTAGGTGCTTCTCGTGCTGCAGTAGATGCAGGTTGGGTAGATCACGACCGTCAGATTGGTCAGACTGGTGTTACCGTTCATCCTAAGGTATATATCGCTTGCGGAATCTCTGGTCAGATTCAGCACATCGCCGGTATGCAGGATTCAGGCATCATCATCTCTGTAAACAACGATCCTGATGCTCCAATCAACAAGATTGCCGACTACGTTATCAACGGCAATGTTGAAGATGTGGTTCCTAAGCTCATCAAGTACTACAAGCAGAATTCTAAGTAATCTGCATTACACATTATTTAAATAAGAAAAGCAAAATGGCTAATTATTATACAGACCATCCTGAGATAGAGTTCCACTTGAATCATCCGCTTATGAAGCGTGTTGTGGACTTGAAGGAAAGAAATTATGTAGAAAAAGACCAGTTTGAAGATGCTCCAGTAAACTACGAGGATGCCATCGAGAACTACAAGCGATTGCTGGATATTACCGGCGATGTAGCTGCTAACATCATCGAACCAAACTCTGAGGATGTTGACCTCGAAGGTCCACACTTGGAGAATGGTCGCATGATCTATGCCAGCAAGACATTCGAGAACCTCGATGCTACCCGCAAGGCTGGCCTCTGGGGCTTGTCAATGCCTCGTCGTTACGGCGGTTTGAACTTGCCTAACGCCATCTTCTCTATGGCTTCTGAAATCATTGCTGCTGCCGATGCCGGTTTTCAGAACATCTGGTCGCTCCAGAGCTGTATCGATACACTCTATGAGTTCGGTTCTGAGGAGCAGCGCCAGAAGTACATCCCTCGCATCTGCGCTGGCGAGACCATGAGTATGGACTTGACTGAGCCTGATGCAGGTTCTGACTTGCAGCGCGTAATGCTGAAGGCTACACAGGATGAGGACGGCACATGGCGTCTGAATGGTGTGAAGCGTTTCATCACCAATGGTGACTCAGACATCCACCTGGTTCTGGCTCGTTCTGAAGAAGGCACCAAGGACGGTCGTGGTCTTTCTATGTTCATCTACGACAAGCGTGATGGTGGCGTAACCGTTCGTCACATCGAGCACAAGTTGGGTATTCACGGTTCTCCTACCTGCGAGTTGGTTTACAAGAATGCCAAGGCTGAGCTTTGCGGTAACACCCGTCTCGGTTTGATTAAGTACGTGATGGCTCTGATGAATGGTGCCCGTCTGGGTATTGCAGCTCAGAGTGTAGGTGTTGAGCAGGAGGCTTACAACGAGGGTTTGGCTTATGCCAAGGAGCGTGCTCAGTTTGGTGAGAAGATCATCAACTTCCCAGCCGTTTATGACATGCTTTCAAGAATGAAGGCTAAGTTGGATGCAGGCCGTTCACTCCTCTACTGCTGCGCTCGCTACGTAGATATCTACAAGGCTTTGGAAGACATCGCCCGCGACACTAAGCTCACTCCAGAGGAGCGTCAGGAGATGAAGAAATACACCCGTCTTGCCGATGCATTCACTCCATTGGCTAAGGGTATGAACTCAGAGTATGCTAACCAGAATGCATACGATGCCATCAGCATCCACGGTGGTTCTGGTTTCATCATGGAGTACAAGTGCCAGCGCCTGTTCCGTGACGCCCGCATCTTCTCTATCTACGAGGGTACTACTCAGTTGCAGGTTGTTGCAGCCATCCGCTACATCACCAACGGTACTTATCTCAGCATCATCAAGGAGATGTTGGAGAACGAGGTATCAGATGATTTGAAGGCATTAAAGGAGCGTGTTGCTAAGCTTGTAGAACTTTACGAGGCAGCCATCAACAAGGTGAAGGAGGCAAACGATCAGGCAGTTCACGACTTCCTGGCTCGCCGTCTCTACAACATGACTGGCGACATCGTAATGTCTCTTCTCATCCTCGACGATGCAACCAAGGCACCAGAGATGTTTGCCAAGAGTGCCAACGTATATGTTCGCATGGCAGAGGAGGAAGTTCTCGGTCATTCAGCATACATTCAGAACTTCAAGGCAGAAGACTTGGAGAGCTTCAAGGCATAAGATTATCATTACAAATATTATATAAAAAGTCCGTGGGCAGGAAATTTTTCTTGTCCACGGATTTTTCTTTTCTATACAAAGATAGGGATTTTCCCTTCTACTTTAGGGAATCCTTCTCTTTTTATTTCAAAAGAAAGCTGTACTTTTGCAACCATAAAACAATATAATAACTTATAAAAACAGTTTAGCTTATGAAAAGGAATGATTGGATGGCGCTCATCGCCACAACCATATTGATGTTTGCCGTATGCCTCTCGGCTTCGGCTAAAGGAAAAAGAAACGTGGAGCGCGGAATGACCAAGCAGGAAGTAATAGCCATTCTTGGAAAACCTAAGCTCACCAGTTTCGACATGTATGGGGACAAATGGGAATATGACAAATATAATTATCTGTCTGGAGATTCCAAGTACATCACGGTCTTCTTCGACAGAAACGGAAAGGTTGTGCAGTACGATACAAAAATCATAGAACTAAACAGCCAAACATCGAATGTACAGCAGCCACAACACCCTACCCCACCCATCTACGATGGAAGATGTGATCCAGATGGCAGAATGGATTACGGCTATTGTCTCGATGATGCTTCCTTCTCCAAACTATATAATAAGGTGAAGAAGGCAAGCTTTGATGACAACAAGTTCGATCTGATAGAAATAGCCAGCCTCGGCTGTTACTATTCCTGCGCCCAGGTGGTCCGCATCATGAAGATATTCCCTTTCGACGATGAACAGCTGAAAGCGCTCAAAATGATGGCGCCACACATCGTGGACCCACAGAATGCCATCGTCATCTATCAGCTATTCAGCTTCGACAGCGAAAAGCAAAAGGTGGGAGAAATACTAAGCAGCAGCAGATAATTATCTGGTATCTTAAAAAATGATATCAGCTATGATATAAAGAGACTTTTATGTTAAATTATGCATATTGTTTAGCCGGTTTAACAAAATAGTTGTATTTTTGCAAAATCAATTAAACAATATTGAGTTATAATAGCATCTACAGGTGCAAAACTAAGCAAACCTACACTCATTAACTATCTTGAGTACTCTAAAGATGCATTCTTGGTTTATCCCATCAAGAATATTGCCGACAATCTCACTCAACGTGAGACCAATCCCAAATACTATTTTGTGGACAACGGCATCATCAGTATACTTGCCATGGATGTTGACACATCATTATTGGAGAATATGGTTGCGATGGAGCTACTTCGAAGATATGGATTGGAAGAGCATGTGTTCTTTTACATCTAGAACGTGGAAGTAGATTTTTACATACCAGATGCCGCAACTGCCATACAGATAAGCTACAACCCCAAAAAGTCTGATGAAACTTGGGAAAGAGAATCAACTGCACTTATCAAACTATCAAAAGTACTTGATTGCAAAAGACTTATCATTCTTACATATGAATTAGAAGAAAATATAGAACTAAAAGGATTGAATATCGAAGTAATACCTGTATGGAAATGGTTACTCGATACATAAATTGCAAAACAAATGAATACAGATATACTATCAAAAGACAAAGACCCGATGGGTGCCGCTATCCTTGATTATCAGAAATCGGGAAGAGCAGGAAGATTACGTGTGCTCTCTTCTATGTTCGAAGAGGACGAAATGCCGGTGAAACATCTCTTCAGAAAAGTTGAGGAGATGCCGATGCTGGAGCAGAAGGCCTTGCAACTCACAAAAGGGCGTGTACTGGATATCGGAGCCGGCAGCGGCTGCCATACGCTCGCCTTGCAGGAGAAGGGCTTGGAGGTAAAAGCGATTGATATTTCTCCTCTGAGCAGCGAAGCGATGGAACTGAGAGGAGTGATGGATGCGGAATGCATCAATCTTTTCGATGAACATCTGGAAACAGGGTTCGATACCATCCTCCTTCTGATGAACGGAACGGGTATCGCCGGAAAGATAGAACATCTCCCTACCCTCTTCAACCGTCTCAAGGCTTTGCTCAACAAGGACGGACAGATTCTTATCGATTCCTCCGACCTCAAATATATCTACGAGAATGAAGACGGAAGTTTCGACATCAATCTGAATGGAGCCTATTACGGAGAAGTAGATTATCAGATGATTTACAAGAATATAAAAGGCGACCGCTTCGACTGGCTCTACGTGGATTTCCCATTACTGAAATCCATCGCTGAAACCTGCGGGTTGCATGGTGAACTCGTGGCAGAAGGCGAACACTACGACTATCTGGCGAGGATTTTCTAATTATTTCAAAAGATTTTTGAAATTTCATAAAAGGATTTTCTAAAAAACATCATAAAAAAGTGAAGGAGCTAAGATAAATGTTCTTGGCTCCTTCACTTTTTTCCTCCTAACCTATTTTATTTTATCGTTGAAATCGTGACATCTGAGAACTCGTTCATGTAATCAAGAATCTCCATGGTGTGGAAATCGCGCTTCGCCTTGATTTCTATGTTCGCTTCCAGGAATTCCTCCTTCGAGTAGCGACGCTCTTTCAGCTCATAGGAATGAACTTCCAGACCTTTCTGCTTGATTTGCCTGATAAACTCCTTCACGCTTTCACGAGATGGCGCGGTGAAGGTCAAGTCGATGGTAGTTGTTCCCAACTGCGGAATCCAATAGTTCAATACTTCCAGTCCCAGCAGCACCATCGCCGTGGTAATAGCTGCAGCCACATACATTCCCGTACCGCACGCCAGACCGATGGCTGCCGTCACCCACAAGCCTGCAGCAGTAGTCAATCCTCTCACCACGTTCTTCTGGAAGATAATCGTTCCGGCACCCAAAAATCCAATGCCCGAAACCACTTGGGCAGCAACGCGCGAGGAATCCTTCAGATCAAAGCCAAATCCATACTGGGAAACTACACAGAAAAGTGCACTACCCAGGGCTACCAGGAAGTGAGTTCGGAACCCCGCCTCCTTGGCACGGTATTCTCTTTCGATACCTATCGCTCCTCCCAAAATGAGAGCCAGAGACAGGCGAACAGTCAGGTCTATATAGGTTGCATCCATAAATATCCTTTCTTTTTAAAAGATGAAAGAAGCATCACAAAATGCCTCTATTTGATGTTATCAATGCAAATATACAACTTTTCTTTGAAAGAAAGGCGAGAATTTCAAAAAAATAATGTATCTTTGCAACTGTTAGTGCCTATTTCGGCAATTTATTCACAAATACACATTTATTTATATACATGGCAACAGTTGACGACAAGAAGATCATCTTCTCAATGGTGGGCGTATCTAAGATTATCCCACAAAACCAGAAGCAGATTCTGAAGAACATCTACCTATCGTTCTTCTACGGAGCAAAAATCGGTATCATCGGTTTGAATGGTGCCGGTAAATCTACGTTGATGAAAATCATCGCAGGACTTGAGCAACCTACCCAGGGTGAGGTGGTTTGGAGCCCAGGCTACTCTGTGGGCTACTTGCCTCAGGATCCTCCGCTCGACGAGAACAAGACCGTGAAGGAAAACGTGATGGAGGGTGTGCAGAAAATCTATGATGCACTCGCAGAATACGAGGACATCAACAATAAGTTCGGTCTCGAAGAATATTACGGAGACCCTGATAAGATGGACAAGCTGATGCAGCGTCAGGCTGAGGTGCAGGATATCATTGATGCAACCGATGCCTGGAATATCGATTCCAAGCTGGAGCGTGCGATGGCTGCCCTGCACTGTCCTCCTGGCGATTGGCCAGTTACCAATCTCTCGGGTGGTGAGCGCCGCCGCGTGGCTCTCTGCCGTCTGCTCTTGCAGAAGCCGGACGTACTCCTGCTCGATGAGCCTACCAACCACCTGGATGCTGAGAGCATCGACTGGCTGGAGCAGCACCTGCAGCAGTATGAGGGTACCGTAATCGCCGTAACCCACGACCGCTACTTCCTCGACGACGTGAGCGAGTGGATTCTGGAGTTGGACCGTGGCGAGGGTATTCCATGGAAGGGCAACTACTCTTCATGGCTCGACCAGAAGACCAAGCGAATGATTCAGGAGGAGAAGACTGCCTCTAAGCGTCGCAAGACATTGGAGCGCGAGTTGGAATGGGTTCGCATGGCGCCTAAGGCCCGTCAGGCTAAGGGTAAGGCTCGTCTGAACTCTTACGAGCAGATGCTCAACCAGGAGCAGAAGGAGCGTGAGGAGAAACTGGAAATCTTCATCCCTAACGGTCCTCGCCTGGGTAACAAGGTAATTGAGGCTCAGCATGTAAAGAAGGCGTTCGGCGAGAAGGTTCTCTTCAACGACCTCAACTTCATGCTTCCTCCTAACGGCATCGTGGGTGTTATCGGTCCTAACGGAGCCGGCAAGACTACCCTCTTCCGCCTCATTATGGGCTTGGATCAGGCTGATGGCGGAACATTCGAGGTGGGTGAGACCGTGAAGCTGGCTTATGTTGACCAGCAGCACAAGGACATCGACCCACAGAAGACTGTTTACGAGGTGATTTCTCAGGGCAACGAAACCTTGCGTCTGGGTGGCAGAGATGTGAATGCACGTGCTTACATCAGCCGCTTCAACTTCTCGGGCACCGACCAGAGCAAGCTCTGCAGCGTTCTCTCGGGTGGTGAGCGCAACCGCCTGCAGTTGGCATTGGCATTGAAGCAGGAGGGCAACGTATTGCTCCTCGATGAGCCAACCAACGATATCGACGTGAACACGCTGCGTGCATTAGAGGAAGGTTTGGAGGCATTTGCCGGTTGTGCAGTGGTAATCAGCCACGACCGCTGGTTCCTCGACCGAATCTGTACCCACATTCTTGCCTTCGAGGGCAATGGTGAGGTCTTCTTCTTCGAGGGCAGCTATTCTGAGTACGAAATCAACAAGGCGCGCCGTCTTGGCGATACAGAGATCAAGAAGGGTCGCTACCGCAAGTTGATGGAGGAATAAAGATTCGAAAAAGATAAAGAAGAACTCGGTTCTGAAACAATAAAAAACAAAAGAAAAGGTGTGTCTTTGCCTTAAGACACACCTTTTTTGTTTCTATGCAGCCGTTTTCAAAAGCTTTACCAGATGCAATCAGGACGTTCAGGAAACTGCGTCGCGACGTATCTGGCTGTACGTCGCGACATAATGATTATTACGTCGGGACGTATCAGATGCTACGTCGGGACGTAATTTCTTCTATGTCGTCAGTTAAATTGCAAAAAAACAAATGAAAAAGCCAAGCATTGAACCGAAAAAAAGGATTTTTGCTCAATGCTCTCTTAGTTTTCACCCCAAAATCCCTCTAAAGCACCTATATTTCGCTGTTTTTATGGCAATATATGGCAGATAGAACCGAAGAACAGAGAATTGCCATGCCCATAACACATTCGTAATCAAAGAGATAACCTATCTATATGGCAATATGGCAATTCTTTGACGCAAAAAAATATATATAAAACAGCATGCCCGACACAAAAAAAAGGGAAGCGCCGAAACGACACTTCCCCATGGATTGGATGAATCATATAATCATCGGTCTCGCGACATTTTATTCTGTGTATGCAGTCTTGTAGGCAGAGTCAAAGAACATAGCGCAAGAACCTACGCCAGTCTCATACTCATGCTGCTTCTGACCAGCTCTGTCATACTCCACTACATAGCCGTTACCATTATAGTCGGGATTGCCTTTATCGCCCAATCTATAAGAGAGCACGAAGATATGACCATTCAATGGGTCGGCGAAGATACCGCATGGGCTCACAGGCCTCTCTGAGAGCGTCATCGTCTGTGCTTGCGTACTTCCTGCTACGAGCACACTCACGCTAGGAGTTCCGCCATAAGGTGCATTGAGCACGAAGAAATGAGGACGAACCACCTCCACATCGCGTGTTGTTGCAGCACCAGTGGTTACGCATACAGCATAGTTGCCATCTGCCACCTTCTGTGACTTGCCCTCGGCGAAACTCACTGCACGTAGGGCATTCTCGCCATAAGCATTATAAGAAGCATCATAATACTGGTTGTCGAGAACATACAAAAGACCAGCAGCATAATAGATGCTGGTAGGATTGTTCACGCCCTCGATATTCTTAGTCTCTACATTGTCGTTGGAAAGATTGATGCAAGAGATGTTGCCACCACCAGCAGCATAGTTACTGTTGGCAACGTAGAGATTGCCATTGCCGAAGACCAAGCCCTCAGGATAGTTGCCCACCTTCCACTTCTTCTGAAGAGCAAAATCTGTGGTGTCCACGGCAGCTACATAGCCACCGTATGTGGTGAAATAAACCTTGCCACCGTCAGCGATGATATGGCGAGGCTCAGCACCCTCGGCTTTGCCCAGCAGGTCTGTAGTCTTGATTTGCTTGATACTCTGCTTGGTTTTCTTGTCGATTACCTCGATGGTGTTGCTCTGATCTACGGCGAGATAAATCTTGTTGCCATATACGATGCCATCATTGGCAGTATTACCGAGCGAACGACCGTTAGCAGCCTTGAATACTTTCTGTGTGGCTGTGCTTGAAGCATAGTCGATAGCTGTGAGAGAGCTCTCAATTTTGTTATACATGTTACCTGAATTCACGACATAAGCGCCCGTGCTGTACTCCTGGAGATAAGTCTTAGGACCATCGTTGTCGTCGCTACATGATGTCATCACTGCAGTACCCATCAAGAGCACCGCCAAACCTAATAAATACTTTTTCATTTTCTTTTTCTGTTTATATTTGAATCTAATTTGTTACTATCTAGAAGTTATACCCGATGCTTAACATCCAACTGCGGCGAGGCATCGGATAATGCCCTACGAGTTCATACTGCTCCGACAGCAGGTTCTTCACATCCATCCTGACCTTCACACCTCTCAGGGATTTCCCCAAAAGACTCAGCCCGTCGAGCTGACGATAGAGCGTCAACCCCATGTCCCAGTAACCATCCACTTCGGTGCCGTCATAGTGCTCATTGTTGGCCCATCGCTTGCTCATTCCTTGTCCATGGAGCGAGACATTCACCCAGGGATTCTCCCACCCCAAGGCAATACTGCCCGAGTGCAGAGGGATATAGGCTACTTGATTGCCATAATATTTGGACGAGCGGTCGGTATGGTTCACCACGTGCTGGTAGCTATACGACCCTTGCAGCGAGAGTTGCTGCCCCGGAGCCATCTGCCAGATACCACGCAAAGAGGCATCCGCGCCAACGACATCTACCCGTGCCAAGTTCACAGTACGCCAAACGAACATATTGTAAGGAACGCCCACAATCTTGTCGGTCACCCGATTGCAGTAGCCGTCCAGCGTTGCTTGAATATTCCATCCCTTGTAACGTAGGGATTCGCCGTTTCCCCCATCTCCAGAAGAAGTTTTTTTCCACGTAAGCCCGACATTCAACTGTCGGGTTTTCTCAGGCTTCAGATCTGAACTTCCATAATGGAAGAAATAGTTCTCGTTGAAAGTAGGAACCCGGAAGATGTCCTTGTACGAAGCCCTGAGATAAAGCTCATCGCTGGCAGTACCATTTCCCAGGAGCCGATAAGAAAGCGAAAACGATGGCGAAAGCCGACGTGCATCCTTGGCAGCCTGTCCTGCCTTGGTAGGATTGGCGCTACCTTGCTGAGTCTCTATCTTGCGCCCCACGCTGTTGAGGTAAACCGAAGCCAGCATCCTGATAAGAGCTACCCATCTTCCCTTCGCATATCGGGCAGAGAGCGACTGCAGGATGCCATGTCGGTGAGGGCGCAGATCGGTGGCGAGGGTGCTGTTGAGCGAGTTCATCATCCAGTCGGCAGAGTAATCCAGCGCCCAACCATCATCCGGCATCCACATCAGTGCTGCCGAAGTATAATATTCCCTCTGCCAGTAGGTAGCATCATTGCGCCGATTTGCCACGAGCGTGTCCTGATAGGCAGAGCTCGCCCAGTTCATCTTGGCTTGCACCTTCAGCATCCAACGGTCATCGAGACTTCTGGCTTGCCACCTCGCCTGAGCAAAGGCGTTGCGATCGTGCAACTGTTCGGCTGTTACATTGGTATAATATCTCACGATGCCAGGCAACTGCCGGTCGTTGTCATAATAGTAAATCTTTGCCCACAATTGGTTCCGGCTCATACCATCGGCTCGTCTGCCCATCATCCAGTGCATATTCAGTTCGCCATGCCCCGAGTTCATCCGACTGTTGGTTCTTCGCTCATGGGTAGTATATTTACCATTGTGCAAGATGAAAGGATAGTCGTTTTCGGCATAGGTGTACTCACCCATCGTCTGGAGAGTGAACCTATCAGACAATCTCTGCACATAGCGCAGATAAGGCGAGACATATCCGAAGGACCCCACCTGCAACTGAGTAGAGAGGTGAGGCTGCTTGTCGATGGGAATCTCGCTCATGGTCTCGATGGCAAGCAAAGCTGCCACCGAGGCTTGCCGGGCCGAGATGAAGATGTCGTCGTTGTCACCAATGGTGAGTCGCAATGTCTGCACTTGGTCGAGCGAATAACGAGACACATCTATTTCGCCGCCCTGACATTCGCTGAGCAGCACACCATCGTAACTCACTCCCGTATGTCCCGCTCCGAATCCACGCACAGCTACCGTCTTCATTCCTCCTGCCCCACCATAGTCGCGCAGATTGATGCCTGGCATGCGGTGCAAAGCGTCGGCCATATCCGTAACTCCGAGCCTCAACATATCCCCCTTGTCCAAAAGCTGGAGAGGTGATGTGCTCGTAAGTATCCGGTGCTGCCGAGCATTCACTTTTACTTCCTGCAAGTGCTCGGTACGAATGGAATCTTGCCCCATACCCACTTGTGCATACAACAGTAGCAAGCCACCGAGACAAAATATCCTCAATGCCTTCATTCATTCTATCTTTTATATTATTATCTGTGTCTCCATCACGAACCCATCCCACGGGGTTGGATAGAATCATCGGAATCTCTTATCCTAAAGACACTCTTTCATCATATTGTTTCCGATGGCAACGGCAGGTCTTCTGACTTGCGTCCTCCCTGCATCTCACTCTATGTAAACATAAAAAGATGCAAAACTCATGGCAAGCGGTCTTCCCGAAAAAATGTCAGTGACCATGGTGCTTGCCGCAATAAGACGCTTACAGCAGCGGGACTGTCCGGGCTTCTCACCCGATTCCCTTTTAATCACTACGCACTCATCCTGCCTGAGGCGGCAGAAGGTGGCAGCGAACCAATTGCGGGTGCAAAGGTACTATAAAAAAATGAATAAAAAGATAACTTTATCCGCTTTTTTATTCCAGCAAGGATAAAATTATCTTTTTATTCAGAGTTCAGTTTATTCTTTTACGATTTCCAGGAGTTCTGCGAAATCATCGATAATCCATTCGGCAGAAGCGAGCTGTTGGCGAGTTCCGTTGCCATAAGTCACGGCACAGGCCTTGCAGCCAGCATGATGCGCCATATCCACATCGAAGTTCATATCGCCCACCACAAGGGTTTCATCTGCCGTTCCCTTCATCTCCTTCAATGCCTTGAAAACCATATCGGGTGCCGGCTTCGCATGCTCCACATCATCGCCTGCCACGATAGAAGAGAAAATATCTTCCAGCTGCATCTGATGCACGTATCCATCCAGCGAGCAATGGTTTCTACTGCTGGCCATACCCAATACCAACCCACAGCGATGCAACGCTCTCAGGGTTTCTATCACATGAGGGAAGGGCTGCACGATCATCGTCTTCTTGTTCGCCAGGAAAATCTCGCGATAGGTTGCTGCGCATTCCATTCCCTCCTCAGCACTCATTCCGAAGAGCGAAACGAAGGCCTCATCCAATCGAAGACCGATGGTCTTGGCACAAGCCTCATCCGATTTCACTTCCAGTTTTCTTGCACGCATCGTATCCTGCAAGGTCTTCACGATGAGACTCTGCGAATCGCCGATGGTTCCATCAAAATCAAAAATTATATACTTCATTATTCTTACCTTATTTGAAAACGGCCACAAAGGTACAGATAATAACTGAAACTACAAAGCAAATTGCCTACGAATCGCCTTGATGATATTGTTACGGGCCACATCCGGCTTCATCGCTTCTTCTAAAGGCATAGAATCAGGAGTAATCTGAATCACTCTATCAAAGCCTGCATCCAGCATCACCTGCCTGTCGCTTACGCCTCCCGACACGAGCCAGATTTTCTGATTGGCACCATGCTCAAGAATTCTTTGCGGCAACTTCCCCATCAAGGTCTGACGGTCGCTATGACCTTCGCCCGTAATCACGAGATCAGCATTCTGAATGAGCGCATCAACCTCTATTTTCTCTAAAAGCAGTTCAGCCCCTGGACGAGCCTCTGCATTGAAATATTGCAGGAAAGCATAACCCAGTCCTCCGGCCGCACCAGCCCCAGGAGCCTCACTCCTATCATATCCGAAATGCTTGGCGCTTACCTCGGCAAACTTCCTAGCTCTATCATCCAGCATCTGCACCATCTTAGCATCAGCTCCCTTCTGAGGCGCAAAGACATGAGCCGCCCCGTTTTCACCGCAGAGCGGATTGGTAACATCCGAAGCCAGCACAAAGCTGCATTCCTGGCGGATTTTCTTCCAGTCGTCGCCCATCGCCTTGAGCATTCCGATGCCGCAATCGGATGTGGCGCTGCCGCCCAAACCCACGATGAAACGGCGCACGCCCCGGCGATAAGCATTCATAATCATCTCGCCCACGCCCCAGGAAGTAGCCTTCATCGGGTTACGCTGTTCAGACTCAATCAGAGCCAGTCCGGCGGTCTGCGCAATCTCGATAATCGCCGTATCATCCACGATTCCGTATTCCGCCTCAATCCATCTCATCAGCGCATCATGGGCATGAATCTTCACTCGCTCTCCCTTCATCGCCGAAAGAAAAGCATCGAGCATTCCCTCTCCCCCATCACTCATTTCCAGGGTAATAATTTCGGGAGAAGCAGCATCCGCATTCCATTCCTTTACTCCCGAAGCAATCGCCTCATTCACCTCTCTGCTCGAAAGGCAGCCCTTATAAGAGTCACAAGCAATTATTATCTTCTTATATCCAGCCCCATCCATCAGTCTGAGGCCATCATTTTTCCTATCCATATCCTATTTATATTATATCATTCCAAGAATCATCGCCTATCAAGCGATTCCCCTTTCAGCCCGCAAAATTAGCCATTATTCCTGAAACCACAAACCTTTTTGGGAAAAACTTTCAAAAACAGATGCTTCTGATAAGAGCTGATAGAAAAAAGAGGTTAAAACATTTGGCTATTAAAAAGATTCCTCGTATTTTTGCAGTAGATTTTTCAAAGGTTTTCTAAAGGTTAAAGGCTTATGTGCAAATATGAAGAAATAGAAGGTTGGCGACTCTCGAATGGCAAGTCGATTCGGGAAATCAACAATGCCGTACACGATGAGGTGGAACGAATCTACCTGGAGGCGTGGGCGAAGGGCATTTCCGTGCCGTATTTTGAAAACGGAAAAACCTATCTTGCTAATCCTGATGGAAGCGATGTAGAAGCAACTCTTGATTTTGCGACACGCGAATATACTATCATAAAACAAGTTGCAGCTCCAGGAAAGGGGAAAATGAGTTACTTACTCCATTAATTACTTCGTAACACCTCTTTTTCTATTAAGATTATGAAAAGAAGACCTGAATTTACAATTATAGCCGGTCCAAATGGAGCTAGCAAAAGTAGGCTTGGAATATTTTATTCTACAGTAAAAGCTTTTGACGGAGACCTTCTAGCAATGTCTCTTCGAAACGAACATCCTGATTGGATAGAACGATGGATAGATGGAACTGTTATCTCTTCATTGATGAAAGAAAAAGAAGAAGCCATTTCACAAAACAAGAATTTTGCTTTCGAAACGAACTTCTCTACAGATTTGCCAGTCAATCTTGTTCAGGATTTTAAAGATGCAGGTTATAAAATCAGCCTCATCTTTTTCGGCTTATCCTCGAAAGAAGATTCTCTATCTCGTGTTATCCAAAGATACACAATGGGCGGTCATAATGTAAACCAAGACGTGATAGAATATAACTTCACGGAAGGCATCAAACGAGTAAGAGCCTCTCTACCACTTTTTGAAAACATTCTTTTCATTGATGGCACTTCCGATTTTGGCGACATTGTTGCCATTCATATCGAGAAATCAGGCAAGCATCAGATTACGGATCACCCAGCCGAGTGGTTCGACAAATACTTCAAAGAAGCATTCGATGCGCTTGTTGATGGATAGGAAGCGGACATGTACTTTGGCAGAATCATAGGCCTCTCCCTCACCTATCGTTTCGGCGGCTACAAGACCAAGCAGCATGAAGAAGTAGATACTTCCAGATTTGGGAAATAAAACGAGAAAAGCTCACCAAGACCATCAAAGTCCTGGCGAGCTTTTCTCTTTTCATATACACTATTCAAGTTTCTTTACTTCAAAATATTGACATATCCCTTATTCTGTACCAATTCAGAATTTAAATCGATGCATTTCTGAGGAATCGGGAAGACAGTGGTGTAGCCGGAGGATTCACCCTGAAGAGGCGTACGGAGATCGTAGGCACCGGTGAATTTGCCGAAACGGATGAGATCCTGACGACGCCATCCTTCCCATACCAACTCCAGCAACCGCTCTTCCAGAATGTTATCGAGCGTAGCCTTACGGTAAGGCATTCCCACACGGGCACGAATCCTATTCAACTCCTCATCACCATTCTCTCCGTTTCGAACCTTTGCCTCTGCCTTCATCAATAAAGCATCTGCATAGCGGAAAAGAACTATGTCGTTACTCTGCAACTTGCCGTCCATATAAGAGGTTCTATCCACCTCATACTTCGCCATCCTCGCTCCAGCCGTCTTGACAAACTTACTGTTGGTCAGGTTTTGAGCCACTTCAAAAGGCTGATACTCCAACGGTTTTCCATTATCCATCAGCAGTTCATGACCATCTACCTTTACCACTCCCGCCACAAAGTTCATCTTGCAACGGGCATCTTCATCTGCCTCGCCATAATGATTGGCTTTCATCGTAGAAATCGTGGCACAGGTACCATTCTCACTTCCCCATCCCAAGACACCGCCATGCGTATAATGGTAAGAGCGGAAGAGATAATGGAACTGGTTGGTATAGATATTCTTATCCATCGGAATCGTGAAGATATTCTCCTTCGATGTCTCATTATGCGTAGAGAAATTGAATGAATCATCCGACTCCAGGACATAGCCTTCTTCTGCCAGTTTATCACAATAATAAATGCAGGTTTCCCAGGCATTCAACTTCCTGCAGTCCACCTTATCGCCATTACGCAAAGAGGCATCAGAAGCCGGCACAGAGAAATGAATAGCACTTCCCTTCGGACGGCTCGCATAACCCTGGGTCCAGTCATCATACATATAGATTTCTGCATTCAAAGCCAACTTCGCCAACAGAAAGTTGACTACCGGCTGGGTGATGCGACCATAATAATTGCCTTCCTTATTGCTGTGCTGGTCGGGAAGTGAAGGCAATACCTGCTGCAACTCCTGAAAGACAAACTGGAAGATAGAACTGCGATCTGTCTGACCTTGGAACAGGCTGGAATGGAGCTGTTCTGCACTGGAAAGGACCAATGGAACCCGACCGAACATGTCCATAGCATAGTAATAGAACATAGCCCGGATGGCTCTTATCTCAGCCCGATATTCCTCCTGCTGTGCGGCAGAAAGCAGGGCCGACTTGTTGCTGATAATATCCAAAGACTTATTAGCCAGCACGATAACCTTATAAAGGTACTTCCACGTATCATAAAGAGACTGGTCATCGGCACTCCACCGATGCTGGTACATGGCATTCCAGAGACCACCATCATACCAGTCGCCGCCTCGAATCGGAATCATCGCCTCATCGGTGGTCAGCGTATTATAATCGTAAATGCCACGGCAGGTGCCCTGGATGCCCTCACTCTCGTTAGCTCCACCTATATAATTATAGAGAGAAGCCACGGCATTGATATAAATATCAGATGCAGAGCCATAGATGGCATCCTCGTCCAACTGATCCTTAGGATGTTCGTCCAGGCAGGATGTCATAGACAATGCCGCCAGCAGCAGAAATAAAAATCTATATCGTTTCATAACTTTCTGATTTTAGAATTGAACACTTAAACCCAATGAGAAGGTTCTGTAAACAGGATAAGTCCGCTTATCATCAATACCCATCGTACTGTTCACCACGTAGCTGTTAATCATCGGAGTCAAGCCGCTGTAACTGCTGATGGTGGCAAGATTGTTGACACTCGCCGAAACTCTGAGCGACTGCACCACGCCCTTTCGAATAGGGATATCATAGCCCAGCGTGAGATTCTCTAAGTTGAGATAATCGCCCTTCTCCAGCCAATAATCAGAAACATTCTGGTCAACGATATTCTTCTCAGGAGCTCCCTTCAGCACATTATAATCCGGGAAACTCGACATATTGGTGTAGGCTAAGCCCGTACCATTGAATATCTTATGTCCGAAGGCTCCGTTCATCTGCAATGAAAGATACCAGTCGCGATAACGGAAACTGATATTGGAACCCAACGTTACTTTAGGAGTAGCCTGACCGGCAATATATCTGTCACCGCCATCACTCAAATCTATGGTTCCGTTCTTGTCCAAATCTTCGATATCATAGCGGTAATGCCCATTTCCATCTTCTATAATTCCCTTGCAATGCGGAAGATAGAATACCCCCAAAGGCTGACCAACTATCTGATAGACCACATTGTTGTAACCACCATGCTGACCGGCACCCGACAAGGCACCCATCGCAGTAATATCGGCTGCCGACATCTGCATTCCGTCATATTCACCACTCAGCGAGAGGAGTTTGTTCTTCTGCCAGGAGAGATTCATATTGATATTCAGTTCCATGTCCTTCTTCTGGATAGGAGTGAAGGAAACGCCGACCTCCAAACCCTGGTTGCTCATAGAACCCAGGTTTGCCAACAGTTTATCATAGGCAAAAGGCGGAACCGGCACATCATAGGCATAGAGCATGTCGGTGGTCTTGGAATAGTAATATTCTGCCGTCAGAACCAGCCGGTTGTTCCACAATCCCAAATCAGCTCCGATATTCCAGGTAGCGCGGGTTTCCCACTTCAGATCAGGATTGTTATTGCTAATCATTCCCATCGTAACCGTAGGAGAACTGTTCACCGAAACAATACCATTCTGCCGCACCGTATTCAAAGTGGTATAAGAAGATATTCCGCCAAGATTACCTGAGCGTCCATAGCCCGTACGCAGTTTCAGCATGGTAATTTTCTGGAGAGAACGGAGCCATTTCTCCTGCTTCATATCCCAGGAAAGAGAGACGGATGGGAAGAACCCCCAGGTATGGTCATTGCCCACCATCGAAGAACCATCGCCACGCATGGAAACCGAAAGACTATACTTATTATATAAGGTGTAGTCGACATTGCCCATCACAGAAGCCAGGGTCGGATCTTCGTACTTGCTGTCTGTCCCACCGAAAGGCCGTGATGCAGCAGCACCTATGTTATGGTAATACATGTCGTTGTTGGTGATTCCCTTCGCAGAAGTCCAGAATCCCGTTCGGATATCCTTCTGATATTCTGCACCCACCATTGCCTTCAGATTGTGGATTCCCCACGAATGCTGATAGTTAAACGATACATTGGCAAGCCAGTCCTCGCTCTTGAACTCCCCACGATAGAGATTGCCCTGCGCCCAAACCCAGGTAGGACAGAACTGGTTGTTCTCGTTGGAAGCATAACTGTATGCTCCGAAGGCAGAAACACTCAGAGAATTTGTCATATCATAGTTCAACTTCAGATGAGCATTGAAGTTCATGTTCTTCGTATCATTACGCTCCTTGAGCAAGGCATCGGGAGGATTCACCTGAGATGCAGCCCCATTCTTCACCCAACTGCCGTTCAGCTTATCATAAGGATAAGTAGGATTCATGGCATCGGCAGAATAGAAAAGCATCTGACTGTCGAAGATATTATTGTTCTTGAAAGACGAACCGAACACGCCGAAATCTCCCGTCAGTTTATCGCCAAACGCCTTCTGGGTGACATCAATCTTAGCCACCAGATTACGATAGCCCTTGCTCCGAATAATCGTGTTATGGTCGATATAGCCAAAAGAAGCGCGGTAGTTGCTCTGCGGAGTGCCACCGCTGAAGGCCAGATAATGGTTCTGAATATTTCCGGTTCGGGTAATCGCCTTGCGGAAATTGGTATCATATCCCTTATTGTTATACTCCAGCCCATACTTCTGTGCAGCAGCAATGTATTCGGCGGCATTGAGCATCTCCATACTTTTGTACATCGCCTCTATACCATAGTTTCCCTCGTAAGAAATCTGAAATCCCTTACCCGTACCCTTCTTGGTCTTTACCTGGATAACGCCCGAAGCACCACGGGAACCATAGAGTGCCGTTTCGCTGGCATTCTTCAGTACAGTAAAGCTCTCTATATCGGCGGGATAGATTGTAGCAAGCGTCGCCACATCAGAAGTAACACCATCAATAATCACCAGAGGATCATTTCCGCCCATGATAGAAGTTGTACCGCGAACCCGGACGGAGTTCAACATAGCAATACGGTCAAGACCATTGGTAGTGACGTTAACACCTGCCGTCTGTCCGCTCAAGGCATCCAAGGCATTATTGAGCACACCCTTCTTCAGAAGTTCAGGCTCCACTACACTCACCGAACCTGATAAGCGCAAGGAGTCTAGGCCTTCGATGTTCACAGACTGAGCACAGAGGGTTTGGGGTGCAAGAATCATCGCACCCATCGCATAAAATATGTTTTTTAAGTTCTGTTCCATAACTATTTCATCGTTTAGTCAAGGTTCAAATCGATTTTCGATTGCAAATATAATAAAAAAGAGTGATTCAAAGTCCATTTCCGTGAAAAAACTTCAAAAAAAACGCAGGCTTAAGAGTTAAGACAGAAGAAAAGCTCGCCAAGACGTTCAAAATCTTAACGAGCTTTCTCTTTATATTAGCATTTTATTTCACTTTCACTTCTATCACATTCTTCGCAGCCTCAGCACTCGAACCACCTACGAATATCTGATATTTGCCGGGAACCACACGCATGGTATTGGTCTGGGAATCCCAACCCTCGAAACTCTGGCGAGGCAGACTGATGGTTACCTGCTGCTGTGCGCTGGCAGAAAGCGACATCGCCATCAGCATCGCCATAAAAAATAGTTGTTTCTTCATTGATCTTATATTATTTATTCGATTTATGCTTTGATTTTTAAGTTGGTGACAAAGTTACACTTTTTTGTTGAGATAACCGCATCATCTGGCAGAAAAGTTTAAAATATTTATCCTTTCGTGCCAACATTACCACTTTCAGTCCGCTGGCACATAAGTTGCAAAAACAGAGAGTGAAAGCTGAAGCTAAAAAATAAAGGGGTTCGGAAGAATGACGGAGTTTCGAGGCGAAGGCAAAAGAAATAACAAGAATATTAACAAGCAGAAATCCCGACGGAGCCGTAAGGAAACGAGAGGACGAGTAAAATAAAATTTGGAGGTTTTAATTATGTTGTTAGCACGTAGAAATAATGATTCAGATTGGTTGAGTAACTTCTTTGATGATACTTTATTCAATACCGAAGTAATGTCACGTATGAATGCTACTGCTCCTGCCATTAACATCAAGGAGACAGATAAGAATTACATCATGGAGGTTGCAGCTCCTGGTTTGAAGAAAGAGTGGGTTCGTGTAAACATCGATAACGATGGTAATCTGAACATCGCCATCGAGAACAAGATGGAACACAAGGATGAAGACAAGCACGAGCACTATCTGCGCCGCGAATTCTCTTACAGCAACTACCAGCAGTGTTATACGCTGCCTGAGGATGCTGATCGTGAGAAGATTTCAGCAAAGGTAGCTGATGGTATACTCGAGGTCGAGATTCCAAAGCTTACTCCTAAGGAGGAGGCTAAGACAACAAAGAACATCGAAGTCAAATAATCATCTCCCATAAATGATGGAGGCAGATTCCAAAGCAATTTGGAACCTGCCTTTTTTTGTGTCCTTACCTGAAACATCGCATTTTCATCTACCTTATTATAATGATTTTCATGGAGCAGCCAAAAGTTTTTTACCATAAATCTTTTTTCTTCCATAATTAATATGTAATTTTGCAGGCAGAAAAGCAGACATGAAAACTTCTGCTTATAGATTTCAGAATATTTATATAAGAAACAGATGAAGAAAACAATTCCAGTAATAGGCATGGCTTGCAGCGTATGCTCTGCCAATGTTGAAAAGAAGCTGCAGTCGCTAGAAGGCATCAACTCCGCCTCGGTTTCCCTGGCAAGCCGAACTGCCCTGGTAGATTATAACCCCGACATTATCTCTCTGGAAGATATGAAACGGGAAATCAGCAACGCCGGCTACGACCTCGTCATCGAAAGCGACAGAAGCGTGGAGGAAATCAACCGACGTGAGTTCACCCTTCTGCGCCGCCGAACCCTCGCTTCCTGGCTCTTCGCCATCCTGACCATGTGTTTTTCCATGGGCTGGATTTCCCTGGGTATGGAGCAGAATATGATTTCAGATGGCGTTGCTTCGGCTCATCATACCAATTCCTTCGCCAACCAGATTTGTCTGCTCCTGGCACTCGCCAACCTGCTCTACTGCGGCAAACAGTTTTATGTTTCCGCCTGGAAGCAGCTCCTGCATCATACGGCAAACATGGATTCGCTCGTGGCACTCAGCACCCTCATCGCCTTCCTCTTCAGCACCTTCAACACCTTCTTCGGAGAAATGGTATGGGGATCGAGAGGCATAGAATGGCACACTTATTTCGATGCTTCCGTGATGATTATCACCTTCGTACTCACCGGCAGATGCCTGGAAGAAAAGGCGAAAGACAGTACGGCGAGCAGCATCCGACAACTGATGGGAATGCAGCCGAAAACCGCCCGACTGGTGACTTACGAGAAGATAGAAGGCACCAACGACTACAAGATGGAGGAAGTTCCGATTTCCACCATTCAGATAGGCGACATGATAGAGGTAAGAGCCGGCGAGAAGATTCCGGTGGATGGCGTGGTTACCCAGGCAGAGAGTTTCATGACTCCCGATGCTGCCTATGTAGATGAAGCGATGATCAGCGGCGAACCGACTCCGGCGATGAAAAAGGCAGGCGACAACGTGCTGGCTGGCACCATTCCGAGTCAGGGAAAGCTCCGCATGAGAGCCAAGCAGATTGGCGAGAACACCGCCCTGGCACACATCATCCGCATGGTTCAGGAGGCGCAGGGCAGTAAGGCACCCGTGCAGCGCATCGTGGATAAGGCGGCTCTGATTTTCGTTCCAGCCGTAGCAGCCATCGCCCTCATCACCTTTTTAGTATGGTGGCTAATAGGCGGCAACACAGTTCTTCCACAGGCCATACTTTCAGCCGTAGCCGTATTGGTCATCGCCTGTCCATGCGCCATGGGCTTAGCCACTCCTACTGCCCTAATGGTGGGCATCGGCAAGGCGGCGCAGAAGCAGATTCTCATCAAGGATGCGTCGGCGCTGGAGAATCTCCACAAGATCAACGCCCTCGTCATCGACAAGACCGGCACCCTCACCATTCCTAACCAGAACATCGATTTCACCAAGCAGGAGGATTTGGATCTGGAGACGAGAGAGACCCTCAAGCCTCATGCCCAGGAAGCGATAAAGCAGTTGCAGGAAAGGGGAATAGAGGTCTATATGATGAGTGGCGACAAGGAGGAAGCGGCTCATTACTGGGCAGAGAAAGCCGGCATCAAGCATTACCAGAGCAAGGTGCTGCCTGGCGACAAGCAGGCTTTGGTAAAGAAACTTCAGGACGAAGGCAAGCAGGTAGCGATGGTAGGCGACGGAATCAACGACACCCAGGCTTTGGCCCTTGCCAACGTGAGTATGGCGATAGGAAAGGGAACGGATGTGGCGATGGATGTGGCGCAGATTACGCTGATGAGCGACGACCTGCTGGCACTTCCGGAAGCCGTAAAACTGAGCCAGAAGACGGTTCACATGATTTGGCAGAATCTCTTCTGGGCGTTCATCTACAACATCATCTGCATTCCGCTGGCAGCCGGCACCCTTCATATCTTCGGCATTGATTTCCAGATAACCCCAATGTGGGCAAGTGCCCTGATGGCCTTCTCCAGCGTAAGCGTAGTGCTTAATTCGCTGAGGTTGAGATTGGTGTAAATGAAAGAAAAAATGGCAGATTCCCGATGCGTTAATTGGGAACCTACCATTATATTTTTCCCCTTTTCAAGCATACCAAAACACACTTTTCCTATAAAATCAATAGTTAAAAACTACACTCTTCCTATGAAAACAAGGGCTGAAAACCACACTTTTCCGAAAAAAGCGGTATTTTAATGAAAAGAAAGTACATATAAAAAGTGTTTGAGAGAAGAATGAGGAAAGTTTACTGGTTATCAGTTACTTTCCTCATTTTGGTTAAAAGTG
>ENA-OWON01000151-OWON01000151.1-gut-metagenome-genome-assembly--contig:-NODE-151-length-41890-cov-7.842298_pt1 | contig 41890 bp, 33 predicted proteins | sample MGYA00248257_ERZ651798 | MGnify/ENA primary metagenome ERZ651798 (study PRJEB26908, sample SAMEA4031708) | gut metagenome | biome: gut; feature: normal infant; material: stool | place: China | collected 2015... | reverse complement strand
CTTCCCCTCCGCTCTTCCTTTCTCTTTTTAAAATTTGGGGTTTCCCCCCTACCCCCTTTGGCTGTAAACTTTTGCCGGTTGGGGCCGGGCATGCCCGGCCCGCAACTTTGCCATTACCGCCCATGTATCTTTTGCCCCGTAGGGAGGGGTCTTGACCCCTCCGCGGCCTACCGCCGCCGCGAACCGCAAAAGCCCCTCCGGCCTGCTTCGCGGCCACCTCCCCGCTGCGCGAGGAGGCTTTCTGCGGACGGCTTTGCCGCGCCGCCTTTCCTTCCCGTTTATAAGATGTCAACAACCTTCAAAATATCCCCGTCCACCGTGAATTTCACTTTATTGCAGCCGAAATCCAGCGTGTACACCCGCTCCGGGTCGTGCTGGTAGGCGGGGCGGGGGTCGTTTTTCAGCACACCGGACAAAGCGGCGCGCTTGTTTTCCGGCACTTTGCACAAAAGAGCGTCGGGGCAAACCACCTGCAAAGCGTATTCCTTTGTCGTGTCCGTGAATCCGCCCCGGGCGTCGGGGTAGGCGTCCACATAGGGCAGATACGGCTTGATGTCGAAGATCGGCGTGCCGTCCAAAAGGTCCGCGCCGCGGACGATCAGCTCGCCGTTTTCGACGCCCGCCAGCTCCACGCAGGAAAGCCCCAGCGCGTTCGGGCGGTAGGGGCTGCGGGTCGCAAAGACGCCGCGGCGCTCGTTGCCGCCCAGGCGCGGCGGGCGCACGGTGGGCCGCCAGCTTTTGCCCGCGGCATACTCTGCCGCCACGGTGGAAAACTGCCAGATCAGCCACAGCCGGTCATACCCCTCGATGCCGACCAGCGCGTTCGGGTCGCGGTATTCCGGCTCAAACACGATGCGCGCCGTCAGCTCCGGCACCAGCCCGCTCTGCCGCGGGATGCCGAATTTATCCGTAAAATCCGTGCGGATATGCGCAATCGGATGAATTGTGTAATCCATGGTAACGTCTGCCCCCTTTTTGTCGTCTATTATATAGGAAAGAAACAGATTTTACAACTTCTCCATCTTCCCACCATCGTCGAAATATGATACAATATGTGGTATATTGCACGTAAGGAGGTGTGCGTTTGGCACCAATCATCCGTACAGAGAAGCTGCGCAAGGTCTATGCCGTCGGCAAGGAGCGCGTCGTTGCGCTGAATAATGTCGATTTGTCGATAGAAAAAGGCGAGTTCTGCTGTATCGTCGGCCAGTCGGGCAGCGGCAAGTCCACGCTGCTGAACCAGCTGGCCGGGCTGGAAAAGCCGACGTCCGGCAAGGTATACATAGGAAAGCACGAGATCAGCAAAATGACCGAGAACGAGTTGGCCGAGTTCCGCCAGCAGCACCTGGGGTTCATTTTTCAGAGCTACAACCTGCTGCCCACCATGACGGCGGCGGAGAACGTCGCCCTGCCGCTGATGTTCAAGGGTGTGGACAAAAAGACCCGTCTGGCCCGCGCCCGCAAAGAGCTGAAATCCATGGGTCTGCTGGGCCGCGCCAACCACCTGCCCACCGAGATGAGCGGCGGCCAGCAGCAGCGCGTCGGCATTGCCCGCGCGTTCGTCAGCAGTCCCAAGGTCATTTTTGCCGATGAGCCGACAGGAAACCTTGACTCCCGCACAAGCAAGCAGGTGCTGTACCGCATGCTGGAAATGTCCAAAAACAGCGGTGTCACGTTCGTTATGGTCACCCACGAGCCGGAGCTGGCCGAGTGCGCGGACCGCATTGTGACGATCCTGGACGGCAAGGTCTGCTCCAACGTCGTGCAGGACGAGGAGACGAAGAAGAAAAACCGCGACGCCCTTTTTGCCGATCTGGAAGGAAATCTGGATATTGGCGGGGAGGCAGCGAAGGAACAGAAAAAGTAATAAGCCCGAGGCCCCGACCTAGGGCGGTTGAGGGGCGTGTTTCCGCCGCGGCCCGCTCACGGAGCCGCCACACAAGCTCTCCCCTCATCCGCCGCCTGCGGGCGGCAGCTTTCCCCCAGGGGGAAGCCTTGGGGTTATAAAATTTGGAGGTACAAACCAACCATGAAACGCCTATTTTCCCTGCTGACCGCCTTTGCTCTGGCGGCGGCGCTGTGTGCGCCGGTTATGGCAGACGACGTCACCACACCGGATGTCACCGCCCCCACCCCCACGCCGACGGCGGCCATTGACACGACCAGCTCCGACGGCGTCTACGTCTCCGCCTACTCCGTCACCGACACTGCGGGCGGCGAGGTCACCACCGTGCAGGTCGGTGATAAGATCAACATCGTGCTCAAGGTCGTGGACCACGCCTCGGCGCGGTACTGCGTCAAGCCGGAGGAGATCTCCGCGCGCATCAACTCCGCCGTGTTCACCTACACCGGCACCGGCGAGATCGGTCAGCTGTTCGACAGCAACGACGACCCCAACGCCACCCGCCTGCAGAACGTCCGCAACGGCTCGGCCTCGCCGGAGGAGGTTGCGGCGAACGCGCAGTATAATTATTACAGCTACGTCATTTTGTTCCGCGACGTCATCTACAACGGCGGCGGCAACACGCTGCCCATCAACCTGTCCTATCTGGACACCGCCAAGCCGCTGCAGCAGTTCAGCGTCACGCTGGGCCAGTGCGTGGACAAGGACCAGACGACCTCGCCCAACCTGCTTGTGCGCACGTCCAGCTACGGCGACAGCGTCACCGCAGGGCAGGCGTTCGACCTCTCCCTCGGCCTCTACGCCACCGACGGCAATGAGAATCTCGACGACGTCATCGTCTCGCTGACGCTGCCCGAGAACATCTCCCTGAACGGCGGCAGCCTGTCCAGCTACCTCGGCACCATCTGCCCCAAGCAGACCCGGGACGTCACGTTCCAGGTCATGCCCGCCTCCGGCTTTACCGGCACGGTGGCCAGCATCACCGTCAACATGACCGGCACCGGCTCTGTCACCGGCAAGGAGGTCAGCGGCACCACGACGATTTCCGTGCCCGTCAGCCAGCCCGATCGCTTTGAGGTCGGCCAGCTCGAGCTGTCCGGCGACACGATCTATGTCGGCGATACCGGCAGCGTCTCCCTCTCCTACGTCAACAAGGGCAAGAACCCCGTCAGCAATCTGGAAGCCCGCCTGACCGGCACGAATCTGGGTGCGGGCGGCTACCAGTACCTCGGCAACCTGGCCGCCGGCACCGAGGGCAGCGTGGACTTTGACATCGTCCCCGATGCCGCGGGCACGGTCAGCGGCATCATCACGCTGAACTACGAGGATGCCTCCGGCAACCCGCAGACCTTCTCGAAGGACTTCTCTGTCAGTGCCGAGGAGATGAACATGGACGACTTCAACTATGACCCGTCGATGGACGACGCCCAGCCCGAGCAGACCGGTATGCCGGTCTGGGCGTGGGTGCTCATCGGTGTCTGCGGCGCAGTGGTCGTGATCGTGGTCATCGTGGTCGTGGTACGCAAGCGCAAAAAGGCCAAGGCACTGGCCGCGCTGGAAGCAGAGGACAGCGATGAAGATCTCTGATGAAATCAGCCTGTCGGCGCGCAACCTGCTGCGCCGCAAGGGCCGCACGGCGCTGACGCTCGTCGGCGTCGTCATCGGCACCTGTATGGTCGTGCTGATGATCTCGCTGGGCATCGCCCAGACCAAAACCAACGAGGAGATGCTGCAAAGCTGGGGCGACCTGACCCAGGTGCAGGTCTACGGCTACGGTACGATGGTCGGCAGCGACGGCAAGCCGCTGTATCTGGACGACGCGGCCATCGCAAACCTGAAGCAGATTCCCCACGTGGCGGCGGCCACGCCCTACGCGCAGGCGTATAATCTGGAGGGCACCATCACGGCGGGCCGCAATGACCGCTACACGATGGAAATTTACAATTTGATCGGCATCGACCCCACCGCACTGGAGCCGATGGGCTTCGCCCTGCAGAGCGGCAGCTGGCTCACGAACACCCCCGCCAGCGAGAAGGCGGCGAAATTACAGATTTTGGTCGGCGGGTCCACCGGGTATGAGTTTCAGGACTCGCGCAAGAGCTTCAACAGCCCCAAGCGCTACCGCTGGCAGGGTCAGACCGATGCCAACGGCAAGGAGCTGCCTCCCTTTGTGGACATCGACAAAGATAAGATGACCCTGACCATCCGGACCGGCGAGGAGTCCACCGAAAAGACCCGCAGCTGGGAGCTGGAGGTCGTGGGCGTGCTGGAGCCGGACGGTGCCAAGGGCTACTGGACCCAGAGCGGCATTGTGCTGCGCATTCAGGACATGAAGATGCTGCAAAAGGTCTACAACGACATGACCAAAACCAAGACCGAGGAAAAGAGCTACGAACAGGTCTACGTCAAGGTCGATGACCTGAAGAACGTCACCGATGTTGAGACGGCCATCCACGACCTGGGCTTCACCAACACCTACTCGATGAACCAGCAGCGCGAGGAGATGCAGCAGCAGGTCATAAAAAGCCAGATGATCTTTGGCGGCATTGCGGCGGTCTCGCTGTTTGTGGCGGCCATCAACATCATCAACACAATGACGATGGCCATCTATGAGCGCACCCGGGAGATCGGCGTCATGAAGGTGCTGGGCTGTGAGCTGGGCAGCATCCGCACGATGTTCCTGCTGGAAAGCTCGACCATCGGGTTTATCGGCGGGCTGATCGGCGTAGCCTTCAGCCTGCTGGCCAGCTTTGTGCTGAACAACCTTTCCACAATTTTAGCGGCGTTCGGTCAGGGCGGCGGGTTGGACCTGTCCGGCCTGATGGGCGGCGGGTACTACTACATGGACGGGGGCGGCAGCGCGGCCATTTCGATCATCCCGCCCTGGCTCATGCTGGCGGCGCTGGTATTCGCCACGCTGGTGGGGCTGGTAGCCGGCATCCTGCCCGCAAACAAGGCGGTCAGGATCAGTGCGCTGGAAGCCATCCGGCACGATTAAGCGCTTATATGCTTATATAAAGAACCGAGGCAGTCCCGGGAAAAGGGATCGCCTCGGTTTTTTTGTCGCCGTTCCCGCACCGCCGCGCGGGGGGGGGCCGGGCACTCGTTGATGGGGTGGTCCGTAGGGAGGGGTCTTGACCCCTCCGTGGGCGTTTACGGACGGCATGGGGCTTGCCCACCGCCGCGCGGTAGGGGCCGGGCATGCCCGGCCCGGGGAGTGTCCCGGAGATGGGCGACAGCAGAAGGTTTCCGGGGCGTCGGGGACGCCGCCCCCTACGTGGGTGGCTGCCCGTTGACCGGTAGCCGCGCGAACTTGCGGCGGGGTGCGGGCACCCCGCCCTACGGATGTAATTCAAGTAAGCGCTGATGGGTCAGTCCGTAGGGAGGGGTCTTGACCCCTCCGTGGGCGTTTATGGACGGCATGGGGCTTGCCCACCGCCGCGCGGTAGGGGCCGGGCATGCCCGGCCCGGGGGTTTTCCCGGGGATGGGCGGCGGCAGAAGGTTTCCGGGGCGTCGGGGACGCCGCCCCCTACGCGGGTGGCTGCCCGTTGACGGGTAGCCGCGCGAACTTGCGGCGGGGTGTGGGCACCCCGCCCTACGGATGGAATTCACGTAAGTGCTGATGGGTCGGTCCGTAGGGAGGGGTCTTGACCCCTCCGTGGGCGTTTATGGACGGCATGGGGCTTGCCCACCGCCGCGCGGTAGGGGCCGGGCATGCCCGGCCCGGGGGTTTTCCCGGGGATGGGCGGCGGCAGAAGGTTTCCGGGGCGTCGGGGACGCCGCCCCCTACGCGGGTGGCTGCCCGTTGACGGGTAGCCGCGCGAACTTGCGGCGGGGTGTGGGCACCCCGCCCTACGGATGGAATTCACGTAAGTGCGGTAGGGGCGGCCTATATGCCGTCCGCGAGTTTATGTGGGATGCCGTTCGCCGGTTGTTATTTTTCTTTCAACATCGGGCTGGCCATACGGTTGAAAATGTATCCTCGTTGCTGGGCATGGACGTTTGATAACCGACTGCATCCCACTTTGTTTTCGGTACGGCTACATCTGTGTTTTTAACAACATTTCGGACTTTTCCACCGCGGGGTTCTACAACTATAGGCAGTTTTCAACATTTTCAACAGGAAAATAAGGTCCGCAGAGAGCCTTTCGCAAAAAGTTCCGCTCATTTTCTGCGAAACACCGTTATTTTATAGTTTTCCACAGTTTTCACGAGTTTTCCACAGGGAAAACCCCGGGAAACGGTGGAAAACCGGTTTTCCTGTGGAAAAGGGGTACCTGTAGGGGTGCCGGGCCGTGGTTACGCCTATATCTTGTTTACAAACGGTTCATTTTTGCCCCATGTATAGCCGGTTGTGAACGGTGGAAAAATAAGAGTTTTCAACATCACTGTGGAAAACGGTGTGGAAAGAGTTTAGAGGGGTAACAGGAGACTGCGGGAGCCCCGTCGGGACCCTTCCGGCCTGCGCTTCGCTCGCATAAAAACCAAAAAGCAACTGCCCGCACAGGAGCAGCTGCTTTTTTCAACACTGTTGTTTAAAACTCGATCTTACCGAAGGCGAAATCGTCACCGTCGTGGATGCGCTCGGTGGTCTTGGGTGCCATCGGCTTGGCTGCGGGGTCGCGCGGGGCATCCGCAAACTCGCGGGCGGGCACGCTGGAGCGCGGGCCGCCGTAGCGGGGGCCGCCACGGTTGTCGCGGCGGGGAGCACCGTAGCGGGGGCCTCTGCCGCCCTCACGCGGGCCGCGGGGGCCGCGTCCGCCGCGGTTGTCACGGCGGGGACCGCGGCCACCGTCACGGCGTCCGCCGCGCTGGTTGCGGGCGTTGTCGCGGTCAGGCAGGTTGCAGGCATCGGGGTCGGTGGAGTACAGCACCACATGGCGGGCCGGGCCGTCGCCTTTGCTCTCGCTGCGCACACCGTCGATCTCGGCGATGGCCGTGTGGATGATGTGGCGCTCGTAGGGGTTCATCGGCTCCATCTCATAGTAGCAGCCCGTGCGGATGACGCGGTCTGCAATGCGCCTGGCAAGGGCAGAGAGGTCATCCTCGCGCTTGTTGCGGTAGCCGCCGACATCCAGGCCCAGCTTGACGTAAGGGCCCTCCATGCGGTTCACAACGAGGCTGGCGAGGTAGGACAGGGACTCCATCGTCTCGCCGCGGCGTCCGATCAGCGCGCCCATGTGCTCGCCGGAGACCTTCAGGACCGTGGCAGCGCCCTTCTTGACAGCGGTGAAGGTGAAGTTTTCCACACCCATCAGTTTGAAGATCGGGGTCAGGTAGTCAACGGCGGCCTGCAGGCGCGGGTCGGCGTCGATGTCAAGGGGAACCTCGACTTCCTCACCGGGGACGGGGGCCAACTCGGCCTCCTCGACCATATCCTCGACGACCTCCTTCTGGATTTCAGGGGCGGTCTCGTCAGAGATTTCAACAACCTCGGCGGGCTTTGTGGAAACTTCAGCCGGCTTTTCCGCCTCGGGCTCCTCGACCTTCACGAGGACCTTGGCGGGAATGGTCTTAAACAGCTTGCGGGTGGGGAATTCGAGGACTTCGTAGCTTACGTTGATGTCATCACGGTCAACGCCGAGAGCCTCGCAGGCGGCCTGTACGGCGGCCTCAACGGTCTTGGCGCTCATTTCCATACTGCGCATAGGGGGAACCTCCTTCTTATTTCTTATCGTTACGTTCATCACAACGGGGAGCGGGGCGGGCGCATATAGAATGCGCCCCTACGGCGGCAGGGGATACACTCCCTCACAGCCGCCAACGGCGCGGGCGAGCAATGCTCGCCCCTACAGTCTCTGCAACGGGAGCGCGCCTCTTTTGCTGTGTAATCAATCCTTATTCAGTGGGGTGGTGCGCTCGTCCTTGTAGAGTTCGGCCTCGCGCTGGCGGGCCATCTCCAGGCGCAGCTTGTTGGCCTCGCCCAGGGTGACCTCTTTTTCGACCTGCTTACCGTTCTGCTCGACGGTGACGGTGCGCTTTTTCTTCTTCTCGGCGCGCTTGGCGGCAAGCTCGGCCTCATACTGGGCCTTGAACTTCTCGGGGCTGTAGATCTTGTAGGTCACGTAGGACTGGAAGATCTGGACCACGTTGGACACGCCGTAGTACAGGGAGAAGCCGACGGGGGCATTGAAGCAGAACGTGACGAACATCAGGTTCATGACGAGCATCATGACCTTCATGCTGCCCTGCATCTGGGCATCCATGCCGGAGAGCTTCTGGGTGACGAAGTAGCTGACGAACATCGTGACCGTGGCGATGGCCGGGAAGATGGCGATGGGGGTCAGGTGGAAGCCGGGCACATCGCACATATCCATGCCGAAGAAGGAGGTGTTGAAGTTCTGGATCTCGGCCACAACGCTGGCGGAGATGATGGACGGGTCGATGGACGCGCCGTTGTGGATGGCCTGGATCAGCGCGGTCTGCATCGTGGAGGTGTTGGTCGTGGCCAGGCCGATGGCCTCGCATGCGGCCTTGACGGCCTCATTGCTGACGCCGAAGATGTAGTGTACGGGGTAGTACACAACGCCCAGGAAGCCGAACAGGACCAGCATCGTCAGCAGCATGGGCATGCAGCCGCCCATGGGGTTGTAGCCGTGCTCCTGCTGGAGCTTCATCAGCTCCTCCTGCTGCTTCTGGGGGTCGTTCTTGTACTTCTGCTGGATCTCGGTGATCAGCGGCTGGAACACGGACATCTTGGCCGTGGACTTCTGCTGATGGATGCTCAGGGGGAACAGCAGCAGCTTGAGGATGAGGGTGGCAACGATCATGGTTGCCGCGTAGTTGCCGATGAAGCTGTACAGGATCTTCACCAGCGGGCCGATCAATACGGCCAGGAAATACATAAAAGACATAGCCTTTCCTTCTGCCCCGTCTGCGCCCGGGACCTTTATTTTTATGTAGGTCTCTGCTGCGCAGTGCAAAGACATGAGAGGCGGAAGTTGTGGAGATAATAGATAATAAAATTGGTGGGTCGCGGTGCTGGCGCACCGCTTAAAAATCTCTGCCGCCGTAGGGGCGCATTCTATATGCGCCCGTGCAGCTTCCGGCAGGTGCCGCGGGCGGATATGGAATCCGCCCCTACGGTATGTTTTTTATTATCTTTTATCTATTATCTTTCGTCAGCCTTCGCTCCGGGTTGACCCACTTTCCCTTTTCGGGTACCGGGTCATAGCCGAATTTTGCAAAGGGCTGGCATCTTAAAAGGCGCCACACCGTTAAAATCAGACCCTTTACAAGGCCGTGTACGGCGAGCGCCTGCATGGCGTATTCACTGCAGGTGGGTATGAACCGGCAGTGATGCCCGAGGTGCGGACTGATATATTTTTTGTAGCCGCGCAAAAGCGCGATGAGAAGGCGGGCGATCATTGCGGGGCCGTCTCGGGCCCGGGGGCCGGGGCGGCCTTGTCGGGCAGACCGGCCTTTGCAAACAGCTTGCCCAGCGTTTTGCTCAGCTGGGTGCTTTTCAGGCGGGGGGTCTGGCCGCGGGCGACCAGGATGATGTCATACCCGCCGATGTTCTGGGCCAGGTGCTCTGACAAAGCGGCGCGCATGACGCGGCGGGCGCGGTTGCGCTGCACGGCATGGCCGACCTTTTTGGTGGCCGTCAGCCCGATGCGGGTATAGCCCAGCCGGTTTTTGGCCACATACAAAACGCAGTGCGGATGCACATAGCTTTTGCCCCGGCCATATACCCGGTTGAACTGCCAGTTTTTATCTAAAGTGCGGTAACGCATAGTAGTATCCTCCCAAGGCTTCTCCCTCGGGAGAAGCTGCCGCCCGCAGGCGGCTGATGAGGGCAAACCTTTCGGTCAAAACCCATTTGCGGGAAATTTCCGGAAGGTTTTCCCTCATCCGTCCGTGGTCGGGGCCACGGACACCTTCAGTCTCCGCGCTAAGAGCCGCCTCTCCGGCGGTTGCGCTCCGACACGCGCCTGCGGGCGCAGCCCCAAGGGGAAGGCATTCCTACACATATATTATAATGAATCCCGGCTTCTGTAAAGCCATATTTGAAAAAAGGGCTGCCGATTTTACAATCAGCAACCCTTTTGTTCACTTAATTCTCTGAAGTTATCAGACAGTCAGGCTCTTACGGCCCTTCGCACGGCGGCGGGCGATGACCTTGCGGCCATTCTTGGTAGCCATGCGGTTCAGGAAACCGTGGACGCGGCTGCGCTGACGCTTCTTGGGCTGGAAAGTACGCTTCATTTTTCATTCCTCCTGTTGAAATCCCGGTATGGGCTGTTTGCTCAGGGCTTCGCCCATACACTGGGGCAGCCTTGCAGAGTTAGATTATACGCGATTTACCCCCACTTTGTCAAGGGGGTTTGGGCAGAATTTTTCGCTCCCGCGTCAAAGAATTGGAGCTACAGAGAGTTATCCACTACATTTTGTACTATTTACTGTTGAAAATTGCATCTGTTGTGGAAAACTTTTATTTTTCTTTGCTCCGCGTAAAAATTTTCAACAATTCCGGCGTATAAAAAAATTCCTACTTTATTATATATAGGTGTTGTTTAAAACCCGGTTTTGTGGTATACTGTATTTAGTATTTCTGCGCCCTGTTTGGATATGGGGCGTTCACTTATAACAGGAAGTGGGGAGTATCGAGAATCATGGATTCCTTCAATGATGTAATGGACGCCGTCAAGGCGTACTGCAAAGGACGAGTATCCGATGCATCATACAGAGTTTTCATCCAGGACCTCAATCTGCTGAATTTTGAGGGCACGAACATCATCATCCTGGAGGTTCCCAACGACGTCGTCATGCGGTTTGCGGCGGCGCGCTATGCCGATCTGCTCAAGGAGGCGTTTGCCTCGATCCTCGGCTTTGAGGTGGAGCTGAAGTTTGTGCTGGCCGCGCCCGCACCGGACGGCGGCAAGGCTGCCGAGAAGCCGAAGCTGGACGAGAACGACCTGCCCAGCGGGCGGTACGAGTTCACGTTCGAGAACTTCATCAAAGGGCCGTCGAACCAGTTTGCATTTGCCGCCGCGCAGGCCGTGGCCGCGAACCCTTCCGGCGCGTACAACCCGCTGTTCATCTACGGGCCGTCGGGTCTGGGCAAGACGCACCTGCTGAACGCCATCAAAATTGAGATCCAGAATAACCATCCGGATTTCAACATTATCTATGTGGATTGTGAAAAATTCACCAACGAGACGATCACCGCGATCAAAAACGCCACGATGGAGCAGTTCCGCCAGCGCTACCGCAGGGCGGACGTGCTTTTGATCGACGACATCCAGTTCCTAGCCGGCAAGGAGAGCACGCAGGAGGAGTTTTTCCACACCTTCAACACGCTGCACAACGATGGCCGCCAGATCGTCATCGCGTCGGACCGCCCCGCGAAGGAGATCAAATCGCTGGAGGAGCGTCTGCGCACCCGGTTTGAGTGGGGCCTGACCGCCGACATCCAGCCGCCGGATTTTGAAACGCGCGTTGCCATCGTCAAGCGCAAGGCCGAGTTGTTGAATCTGGACCTGCCGAACGACGTGGCCGAGTACATTGCGAACCACTTAAAGCAGAACATCCGCCAGCTGGAGGGCGCGGTCAAAAAGCTGAACGCCTACTATCTGCTGGAGGGCATCGAGCCGTGCATCGGCGTGACGACGACGGCGATCAAGGACACGCTGAACGACAGCCAGCCGATCCCGGTCACGATCGAGAAGATCCTGAACGAGGTCGCGCGCACCTACAATGTGATGCCGTCGGACATCCGCGGCAAGAAGCGCAATGCGAATGTGAGCGCGGCGCGGCAGATGACGATGTACATTATCCGCGAGGTGACCGGCATGAGCATGGAGGCCATCGGGCAGGAGTTCCAGCGCGATCATTCCACGGTGGTGTATTCCATCAAAACGATGGAGGAAAACATCAAGCGCGATCAGCACCTGAAAGAGATGTGCAGCGACATCATGAAAAACGTCCGCACTTGAGTTACTTTCTTGAAAGACCTACTTTCTTGAAAGAAAGTAGGCAAAGAACTTTAAATATTTTATCCCGGGGACGGGATTTGTGGTTTACTTTACGCAGCATCGCACATTCTCACCCAAGCATTTGGAATTTCTTTGGTTCTTTCTTTGCAAAGAAAGAACACCCCGTTTTTCAACAAAGTTTTCAGTTATCAACAGCGCGTATTCCACGGGGCTTGTTGAAAAAAGGGGTTTTCCGGGTTTTCCACAGAAAAGTCCACAGACTGTTCAAAACAATCCACCCGCGATTTTCCGCGGCGCAATCGGGTCCCGCGGAGTTTTCCACGAAACTAACACCCCCTACTACGACTACTACCATAGTTTAATAGTTTCTGTGAACGGAACCGCAAAATACACTCCCTCACACCTACAAAACACCGCTCCGGCTGTGGAAAACAGAAGGAGCACCCTTCCTAGAGACCGCTGAACGTTTTTTGCCGAGGCTTTTTTCCAAAAAAGCCGGAGAAAGAGATAGAAACATGAAATTTGAATGCGAAAAAACACTGCTGGCCAGCGCCATCGACGGCGTTTCCCGCGCGATCACGAACCGCGCCGCCATCCCCGTGCTGGAAGGCATCTACATGAAGGCCGAGGGCTTTAACCTGACGCTGACCGGCTACGATATGGAAATGGGCATCACGACCACGATTGAATGCAACGTGCTTGTACCCGGCGAAACTGTACTTGACGCAAAACTGCTGAGCGCCATGGTCAACCGTATGCCTGCGGGCGATGTCTGCATTGAGCTGAACGACGAGGGCCAGGCAAAAATCAGCGGCGGTGTGGCAGAATTTGAGATCCCCGCGCTGAACGCCAGCGATTATCCGAGCCTGCCCGTGACCGGCGCCGACAATACGATGACCGTCAAGTGCGGCATGCTGCGCGAGATGATCGAGAAAACCATCTATGCTGTCAGCCAGGACGACAAAAAGCCCGCCCACACCGGCGAGCTGTTCGTCATTGAGCCGGGCAGCCTGACGATTGTGGCCCTGGACGGCTACCGGCTGGCCATTATCCGGCGCGAAGTCGAGTGTACCCGCGACATCCGCATCATCATCCCCGCCAAGACACTGCAGGAGCTGCTGAAAATTATGGGCGGCGCGGACGACGACGTGAAGATTGACGCGAACCGCCGCTATGTCGTGTTTACCTCCAACGGCTATACGATCATGAGCCGCCTGATCGAGGGCGACTTCCTCAACTATGAGAGCGTCATCCCGAAGGACAGAAAAACACGTGTTACCGTGGAATGTAAGAGCTTCATCGACACGATCGAGCGCGCGTCGCTCATTATTACCGAGCGTTTGAAGAACCCGCTGCGCATCTCCTTTGCCGAGGATCGCGTGACGGTCCGCTGCCAGACGCCGCTGGGCAAGGTCGTGGACGAGTTCGCGCCGGTCTCGATGGAGGGCGACGCGGTAGAGATCGGCTTCAACAACCGGTATCTGCTGGATGCACTGCGCTTCTCGAAGTGTGAGAAGATGGTGCTGGAAATCAACGGCCCCTTAAGCCCCGTCAAGCTCCTGCCCGAGGACGGCAAGGACTTTATCTATCTGGTGCTGCCGGTACGGTTCAAGAACGAGGGCTGAAGCAATGCTGTGCTGTAGGGGCCGGGCATGCCCGGCCCTGCAGATAAAATCAGCCGCCCGGCTAAAGGGCTGCTGCAGCAAGGCTGAGGGTCGGACATGTCCGACCCCTACGGCCGGGGTTACGATAGAGGGATGTATTATGGAAAAAATTCGTATTAACACCGACTTTATTAAGCTTGACGCCCTTTTGAAGTTCGCCGGTCTGTGCGAGACGGGCGGCGAGGCGAAGGAGCTGATCCAGGGCGGGGCCGTTAAGGTCAACGGCGAGGTCTGCACGATGCGCGGCAAAAAGTGCCGCGCAGGGGATACCGTGGAGCTGGACGGCCAGACCGTGCAGATCGCGGAGGGCGCGTAATGCGCTTAACGCACTTAGAAGTAACGGATCACCGCAATATTTCCCACGCAGAGCTGCACCCCGACCCGCACCTGACCGTGCTGTGCGGCCCGAACGGCCAGGGCAAGACGAACCTGCTGGAGGCTGTCTGGCTGCTGACCGGCGGCAAGAGCTTCCGCGGGTCAAAGGACGCGGAGCTTATCAGGCGCGGCTGTGACTTTTCGGTCATCGAGGGCGCGTTTGAGATACAGGACGTGGAAAAATCCATCCGCCTGACCGTGGGCAGCAGGCAGAGCCAGCGCCCGGGCCGCACCGGCAAATTAAACGGCGCGGACGTTGGGCGCGCAGCGGCGCTGGCGGGGAACTTTCAGGCCGTCGTCTTTGAGCCGGACCTGCTGGGGCTGGTCAAGGGCGGCCCGGACGGACGGCGGCGGTTTATGGATTCCGCGCTGTGCCAGGTCTACCGGCCCTACCTTGTGGCGCTGCGGCGGTACATGCGGCTGACGGCCCAGAAGAACGCCCTGCTGAAAAGCTACGATATTACGCCAAACGGAAATATGCTGCTGGACACCTACGACGAGCAGCTGGCCGAGTACGGCGCGCTCATCATGGAGCATCGCTGCAAGTTTCTGGCGGCGGCGGCTCCCATCGCCGCGCAGAATTATAGGGACATCTCCCACGGTGCCGAGGTGCTGGCGCTGAACTACCAGATGTGCACCGCGGCCCCCACCGCTGCGGCGCTGACCGAAAAGATGCGGGCCATGCGCAGTGCCGAGCTGCGCGCCGGGTTCTGCCTGGCCGGGCCGCACCGCGAGGATCTGGAAATTTTACTGGACGGCCAGCCCGCCCGGGTGTTTGGCAGTCAGGGCCAGCAGCGCAGCTGCGTGCTGGCAATGAAGCTGGCCGAGGCGACAGTGGTCGGTGATTTGTTCGGTGAGCACCCGGTTTTGCTGCTGGACGACGTTTTGAGCGAGCTGGACGACGAGCGCCAGACCTACCTTTTGACCCGCATGGGCGAGCACCAGACGATTGTGACCACCTGCGACACCGCCGCTTTTGCGCGTACCAATGGAAAAATTGTGATGGTGAAGGGCGGAGTGGTCGAAGAAGCGTAGGGGACGGACAGGGAGGTTCAGGATTTGTACTTTCACGCAGGCCAGGACTTTGTCCTGAATACCCGGGATGTGATCGGGGTGTTTGATCTGGACACAGCCGGGGCGTCGCGGCGGACGGAGGAATACTTCCGCCACGTCGAGAGCGAGGGCGCCGTCGTGGACCTCTGCGCCCCGGGCACGCTGCCCAAGAGCTTTCTTGTCACCGATTTCCCCGACGAGACCATTTATATCAGTCAGTTATCGCCCGCCGCGCTGAAAAAAAGAGCGGAGAGGCTGGAATTTTAAAGAACCACAACTGCTGTTTATCTTGCTTTGTAGGGAGGGGTCTTGACCCCTCCGCAGACAGGCAGCCGCGTAAACACGGAGGGATCAAGACCCCTCCCTACAGAACATCCGAAAACGGGATGTATAAAGATACCCACCCACAACAGGAGGCTATCATTTCATGGCAGAAGAAATCATCACCGAAACCAACCGCGAGACGGCTACCGACCATGCCTACGGCGGTGCGCAGATCCAGGTCCTGGAGGGTCTGGAGGCTGTGCGCAAGCGCCCCGGCATGTATATCGGCTCCACCGGGCCTTCCGGCCTGCATCATCTGGTCTACGAGATCGTCGATAACGCCATCGACGAGGCACTGGCCGGATACTGCACCCATATTGAAGTGACCATCAAGCCCGGCAACATCATTGAGGTCTCGGACAACGGACGCGGCATCCCCGTGGACATCCAGCCCAAGCTGGGCATCCCGGCTGTGACCGTCGTCTACACCGTGCTGCACGCCGGCGGCAAGTTCGGCGGCGAGGACTCCGGCTATAAAGTGGCCGGCGGTCTGCACGGCGTCGGCGCGTCCGTCGTCAACGCCCTGTCCGAGTGGCTGACCGTCCGCGTGCGCCGCGACGGGGCCGAGTATGAGCAGAGCTTCAAGCGCGGCAAGCCGGACGGCGACCTGAAAAAAATCGGCGCGGCGGCTTCTACCGGAACGACAGTCACCTTTAAGCCCGACCCGGAGATGTTCCAGGAAACGACGCTCTATCGCTATGAAACGCTGCTCAAGCGCCTGCGCGAGGAAGCGTTCCTGAATGCCGGTGTCAAGATCACCCTGACCGACGAGCGCCCCGACGCGGACCGCCCCCAGGACGAGCAGTCCGGCGAGATGCGCACCGAGACGATGTGCTACGAGGGCGGCATCCGCTCCTTCGTCAGCTACCTGTGCGAGCGCCGCGACTTAACGCCGCTGCACCCGCAGGTCATGTATATGAAGGGCGAGGGCCAGGGCGCTGTGGCCGAGGTCGCACTGCAATACTACGACAACAGCTACAACGAGCTGCTTTTGAGCTTTGCCAACAACGTCCACACCCCCGAGGGCGGCACCCATGAGGAGGGCTTTAAGCTGGCCCTGACCCGCGTGCTGAACGAATATGGACGTGCCAAGGGCATTTTGAAGGACAAGGACGAGAACCTGTCCGGCCCCGACGCCCGCGAGGGCATCATTGCCGTCGTCAGTGTGAAATTGCAGGAGGCGCAGTTTGAAGGCCAGACGAAGGCAAAGCTGGGCAATACCTTCATCAAGGGCCTGGTCAACAATGTGGTTTACAAGGCGCTGACCGAGTTCTTTGAGGAAAACCCTGCCGTCGCGAAGGCGATTCTGGAAAAAGCGACCCAGGCCGCCCGCGCCCGCGCCGCCGCCAAGAAGGCCCGCGAGCTGGTGCGCCGCAAGAGCGCGCTGGAATCCAACCGTATGCCCGGCAAGCTGGCCGACTGCCACGAAAAAGACCCCTCCAAGACTGAACTGTTCATCGTGGAGGGCGATTCTGCAGGCGGCTCGGCCAAGATGGGCCGTGACTCCAACATTCAGGCCATCCTGCCTCTGTGGGGCAAGATGCTGAACGTCGAAAAGGCCCGCGCGGACCGCATCTACGGCAACGACAAGCTGATGCCCGTCGTGACTGCGCTGGGCACCGGCATCGGCGACGAGTTTGATATTAGCAAAGTCCGCTACCATAAGATCTTCATCATGGCCGATGCCGATGTGGACGGCTCGCATATCTGCACGCTGATGCTGACCTTCTTCTTCCGCTATATGCGCCCGCTAATCGACCACGGCTATGTCTACGTCGCCCAGCCGCCGCTGTTCAAGCTGCAGAAGGGCCAAACCGTCAAGTACGCCTACAACGACGACGAAATGAAGCTGTTGAGCGCCGAAATGCCCGGCGCGAAGGTCAACCGCTACAAAGGTCTGGGCGAGATGAACCCCGACCAGCTGTGGGAGACCACGATGAACCCCGACAACCGCGTCATTGTGCAGATCAAAATCGAGGATGCCGAGCGTGCGGACGAGGCGTTCAGCATCCTGATGGGCGAGCAGGTCGAGCCGAGACGGCAGTTTATTGAGAAGAACGCAAAGTACGCGAATTTGGATGTGTAATGTTCCATGTGGAACATTGGTAGTCTATGGACAATGTGTTTCCGAAACGAAAATGGATGCGGCTGCGCAACTATGATTATGCCTCTCAAAAGGTTTATTTCATAACGCTGTGTACGCAAAATCGTGAAAGAATCTTATCTGAGATTGTAGGGAGGGGTCTTGACCCCTCCGTGCGCGCGGAAGTTACGCTGATGCCGTATGGGTCAATTGCTGAATATGATTTGCTGGAAATACCAAATCATTTTCCTAATGTGGAAATTTTGAATTATGCCATAATGCCGGATCATCTGCATATCTTATTGGCGCTGGGCTGCCGGGAGGCTGCTGCGGAGGGGTCAAGACCCCTCCCTACAGTGTCAACCATTATAGGGCAATATAAAGCCGGTGTGAGCCGCAAATGTAAGCGTGCAATATGGCAAAAATATTACCACGACCACATCATCCGCAACCAACCCGATTTTGAAGAAACATGGAAATATATCGACAACAACCCGTTGCAATGGGTGTTGGACGGAAAAGCGTAAAGTTTTTGTAACGTAATAGATAGTTAAGGTGATACAATGGAAGAAAACATCATCATGGTGCCGGGGTCCGGTACGAAGGTCATTGTGCGCGATGTGAAGCAGGAGATCGAGACGGCGTTCCTTGACTACTCGATGTCTGTTATCGTGGCGCGTGCTCTGCCCGATGTGCGCGACGGCCTGAAGCCCGTCCACCGCCGCATCCTGTACACGATGCACGAGCGCGGCAACGACCCGCAGCACCCCTACCGCAAATCTGCCGATACCGTCGGTGCGGTGCTGGGCTCGTACCACCCGCACGGCGACGCCTCGGTCTATGATGCCATGGTGCGTCTGGCGCAGGATTTCAGCCTGCGTTACCCGCTTGTGGACGGCCAGGGCAACTTCGGCTCCGTGGACGGCGACCCCCCGGCTGCTTACCGTTACACCGAGGCCCGCATGTCCAAGATGGCCTGCGAGATGCTGACCGACATTGAAAAAGACACCATCGACTGGGACCCCAACTTTGACGAGACCAAGAAGGAGCCCCACGTCCTGCCCAGCCGTTTCCCGAACCTGCTCGTCAACGGCAGCCAGGGTATTGCCGTCGGCATGGCGACGAACATCCCGCCCCACAACCTGCGCGAGATCGTCAACGGCATGGTCGCCCTGATGGACGACCCCGAAATCGACCTGGCCGGGCTGATGGAGTACGTCAAGGGCCCCGACTTCCCGACGGGCGGCATCATCATGGGCCGCAGCGGCATCCGCGCTGCTTACGCCACGGGCCGCGGCAAAATCACGCTGCGGGGCCGTGCCGAGATCATCGAGAAAAAGAACGGGCGCTACGAGATCCTGATTTCGGAAATCCCCTACATGGTCAACAAGACCCGCCTGATCGAGTCCATCGCTGACCTTGTCAAGGATAAGCGCATCGAGGGCATCAGCGACCTGAACGACGAGTCCTCGAGCCGCACCGGCATGAAGATCGTCATTGAGATCAAGAAGGACGCGAACCCCCAGGTCGTGCTGAACCAGCTCTACCGTTTCACCCAGCTGCAGGACACCGTCGGCGTCATCATGCTGGCGCTGGACGACGGCGTGCCCAAGATCATGAGCCTGAAAACCATGATGGAGCGCTATATTGAGTTCCAGATGCAAGTCATCCGCCGCCGCACCGCGTTTGAGTTGAAGAAGGCAAAGGAGCGCGAGCACATCCTCGAGGGCCTGCACAAGGCCGTTGACATCGTCGATGAGATCATCGCGACGATCCGCGCCTGCAAGGGCGGCTTTGCCGAGGCGCGGCAGGCCGTCATGGACAACTTCGGCTTTGACGAGCTGCAGGCGGACGCCATTGTCAAGCTGCAATTGGGCCGTCTGGCCGGTCTGGAGATCCTCAAAATCGAGCAGGAGTTGGGCGAGCTGCGCGAGGCCATCGCCGATTATGAGGACATTCTGGCCAACGACGAGCACGTCAAGCGCATCGTCAAGACCGACCTGACCGCGCTGGCCGACAAGTACGGCGACGAGCGCCGCACCTCCATCGAGACCGTCTCCGGCGAGGTCGATATTGAGGACCTGATCCCCGAGGAGACCTGCGTCTTTACGCTGACCCACGAGGGCTACATCAAGCGCACGACGCTGGACACCTACCAGGCACAGAACCGCGGCGGACGCGGCGTGCAGGGCATGACCCAGAAGGACGACGACTTCACCGAGGAACTTTTTGTCGGTTCTACGCATGATTATATGCTGTTTATGACGAACCAGGGCCGCGTCTACCGCCTGAAGGGCTATCAGGTGCCCGAGGGCAGCCGCACGGCCAAGGGCAGCCATATTGTGAACCTGCTGCAGCTGCAGGAGGGTGAGAAGGTCACGCTGATGCTGCAGCAGAAGGCCGGCGTGGACGAGGACAACACCTACGCCACGATGGTGACGAAGCAGGGCCTCATCAAGCGCACGCCGCTGTCCCAGTTCCGCAACATCCGCAAGATGGGCCTGATCGCCATCGCGCTGAACGAGGGCGACAGTCTGGTGTGGAGCCACCTGACCAAGGGTGACGACGAGATCATTGTTGCCACCCACGACGGCGCGGCCATCCGCTTTACCGAGGACGGCGCCCGCTCGATGGGCCGTACCGGCCACGGCGTCCGCGTCATCAAGCTGCGCGAGGGCGACTATGTCGTCGGTGCAGGCGTCTGCCGCCCGGGTGCGAACGTGCTGACCATCAGCGAGGAGGGCAAGGGCCGCCGCAGCCGCATTGACGACTACCGCATCACGAAGCGCGGCGGCTTGGGCATCCGCAACTACTCTAACGGCAACGTGGCGGGCATCAAGATCGTGGATGACACCGACGATCTGATTCTCATCAGCCAGAACGGCATTCTGATCAGAATCCATGCGGCGGACATCAACGTCCAGAGCCGCTACGGCAGCGGTGTCCGCGTCATGCGCCTGGTCGAGGACGACAAGGTGGCCGTGGTCGCCCGCGTGGACCGCGACAACGACGCCGAGACCGCAAAAATCGAGGATACCGGCGAGACCGACCCGACCCCCGAGGAGCTGGCGGCCATCGAAGCCGAAGAACTGGCGCAGGAGGCCGCGGAGGACGCAGCCCCCGAGAACGAGACCGAAGAATAAACCAATACAGGGGAGAGGCCGCGGGTCGGCCTCTCCTTTTTGGTGGATTTGTAGGGAGCGGTCTTGACCGCTCCGGGAAGTTTGCCATGCCTTTCACGGGCACGGAGGGGTCAAGACCCCTCCCTACAAGCATTTGAAATTTTTTCGCCGAAGCCTTTTTTATAAAAAAGCTGGAAAAACACCGCGTATTCATGGTATTCTAAAGTATTCCCATCACAAAAAAGGAGCGCTCCACATGGAACATCTGCACACAACGATCTGCGCACTGGCGACGCCACCGGGCGAGGGCGGCATTGCCACCGTCCGCGTGTCCGGGCCGGACGCCTACGGCATCGTCGGCAAAATCTTTGCGCCGGTGCGGCAGGGGAAAAGCGTGGCCGACGCGAAGGGCTACACTGCCATGCTGGGCCACTACCTGCTGCACGGGGCCGAGATGGACGAGTGCGTGGCGCTGTTTTTCCGCGCACCGCACTCCTACACCGGCGAGGACGTTATTGAGCTGTCCGTCCACGGCGGCACGGCCATGGCGGACGGTTTGTTAGAAGCGCTCATCACCGCGGGCTGCGCGCCTGCCGGACCGGGGGAGTTCACCCGCCGCGCACTGGAAAACGGGCGGATGTCGCTGACGCAGGCCGAGGCCGTGATGGAGGTCATTGCGGCGAACGGGCGGCAGGGGGCTGCGCTGGCAAAATCCGCGCTGGACGGGCGGCTGGCAAAGCGCATCGGTAAGATACAGACCGCGCTGCAAACGCTGAACGCCCACCTGACCGCCTGGGTCGATTACCCCGAGGAGGACGTGCCCGAGCTGTCCGACGCGGCGTTTGTCGGGACGCTGACCGAGCAAAAGGCCGCGCTGGACGCGCTGATCTCCGGCTACAGCGCGGGCGCGGTGCTGCGCCATGGCGTGGACTGTGTGCTGCTGGGGCGGCCCAACGTGGGCAAAAGCACGCTGCTGAACCTGCTGGCCGGGTTTGACCGTGCCATTGTCACGCCCGTGGCCGGTACGACCCGCGATATTGTGGAGCAGGCCGTGCAGCTGGGCAGCGTGCGGCTGAACCTGTTTGACACCGCCGGTGTGCGGGAGGTGGGCGCGGACGGCGACGCCATCGAGGCCGAGGGCATCCGCCGCAGCTGGCGCAAGCTCGACGAGGCCGGGCTTGTGCTGGCCGTGTTCGACGCCGCACAGCCGTTGTCTGATGATGATTTAGAGCTGGCCCGCAGATGCCAGGGCCGCCCGGCCATCGCGGTTTTGAATAAGCAGGACCTGGCGGGGGAGACGGATGTTCCACGTGGAACATTGGAGCCGTATTTTAAGAAGATCGTCCCGATGTGTGCGCGGGATGCCGTCGGCCTGCAGGCCCTGACGGATGCGGTTGCGGATTTGTTAGGTACAGCGCAGCTGGACCCGGAGGCTGCGCAGTTGTGCAGTGCCCGCCAATTCGCCGCCGCGACCCGCGCGAGAGATGCGCTGGCGGAAGCGATTGCGGCGCGGCAGAACGGCTTTGGGCTGGACGCCGCCGCGGTGTGTTTGACGGACGCCTTGCAGGCGCTGTTTGATTTGACAGGAGAAAACGCCAGCGACGCAACGATAGAGGAAGTTTTTGAGACGTTCTGCGTGGGCAAGTAAGTAAAAAAGGCGGAGCCTTCTCCCCTTGGGGGAGAAGGTGTCCGCGGCCCCGCCCGCGGACGGATGAGGGGAGAGCCTGCGGAGATTGCCCGTTAAAGGGAGGCTACGCGAACTTTGCCCTCATCAGCCGCCTGCGGGCGGCAGCCCCTCGGGGAAGCCTTTAGAGCTGACAGGAGCCTTCTCCCCCTGGGGGAGAAGGTGTCCGCGGCCCCGCCCGCGGACGGATGAGGGGAGAGTCTGCGGGTGTTGCCCGTTAAAAGGGAGGCTACGCGAACTCCGCCCTCATCAGCCGCCTGCGGGCGGCAGCTTCCCCCGAAGGGGAAGCCTTTAGAGTTGGCGGCAGCCCCTCGGGGAAAGCCTTTAGAACTGACAGGAGCCTTCTCCCCCTGGGGGAGAAGGTGTCCGCGGCCCCGCCCGCGGACGGATGAGGGGAGAGCCTGCGGAGGCTGCCCGTTAAAAGAGAGGCTACGCAAACTTTGCCCTCATCAGCCGCCTGCGGGCGGCAGCTTCCCCCGAAGGGGAAGCCTTTAAGAACTGGTGGCAGCCCCTCGGGGGAAGCCTTTAAGGAGTGATACCATGAACGACAGGAAAACCCATGACCCTTTGCGTGTCAATGCACGCAATCTCCGCAAATCTATGACCCCGCAGGAGAGACGCTTGTGGTACGACTTTCTGAAAAACCTGCCGCAGACCGTTTACCGCCAGAAAATAATTGGTAATTTTATAGTTGATTTCTATATTTCATCGTGTAAACTGGTAATAGAGCTGGACGGCGCACAGCACACCGAACCGCAGGCCGTCGGGTACGATGCACAGCGCACCGCCTACCTGCAAGGCATCGGCTGCCGGGTGCTGCGCTACGCCAACAATGCAGTGGACGCAAATTTCGCGGGTGTCTGTGAGGACATCCTGCACAATATAGGGTAAGAGGGAACGTATATGGACAAACTGGGAACCTACGACGTCATCGTCATTGGTGCGGGGCATGCGGGAATCGAGGCGGCGCATGCGGCGGCACGGCTGGGGGCAAGGACCGCGGTGTTTACGCTGTCGCTGGATTTCATCGGCAATATGCCGTGCAACCCGTCCATCGGCGGCACAGCCAAGGGGCATCTTGTGCGGGAGGTCGATGCGCTCGGCGGGCTGATGGGTCTGGCCGCAGACGCCACCTACCTGCAAAGCCGGATGCTCAACCGCGGCAAAGGCCCCGCCGTACACAGTCTGCGCGTGCAGACAGACCGCAAGCGCTACCACATCTGGATGAAGCACGCGCTGGAGCAAACCGCCAACCTCGACATCCACCAGGGCGAGATCGTCGGCGTGGACGTGCAGGACGGCAAGGTCTGCGGCGTGTTCACGAACCTGCACGGCTACTACGCCTGCAAGGCCGTCGTCATTGCCACCGGCACCAACCTGGGCGGGCGCATCTTTGTGGGCGACGCCCACTATGACAGCGGCCCCGACGGCACCCATGCCGCCACCGCGCTGACCCGGTGCCTTGTGGAGAACGGCTTCACGCTGCGCCGCTTCAAGACCGGCACGCCCGCCCGCGTCCACCGCCGCAGCATCGACTTCTCGAAACTCGAATGCCAGCCCGGCGACCCCGACGCCGAGCTGCAGCCGTTCAGCTTTATGACCCGCGTGCCGATGCACAACAAGGTCAACTGCTACATCGCCTTCTCGAACCTCGCGACCCATAAGGTCATTCTCGACAACCTGCACCGCTCGCCGCTCTACGGTGGCGACATTCAGGGCGTCGGCCCGCGGTACTGCCCGTCCATTGAGGACAAGGTCGTCCGCTTTAAAGAGAAGGAGCGCCACCCGGTCTTTGTGGAGCCCTGCGGCGAGGACACCGAGGAAATGTACCTGCAGGGTCTCTCGTCCAGCCTGCCCGAGGCCGTGCAGAACGAGATGTACCGCACGATTGCCGGGTTTGAGCATCTCGAAATCATGCGCCCGGCCTACGCCATCGAGTATGACTGCGTGGACCCCACGACGCTCAAGCCCACGCTGGAAAGCAAGGTCGTGGGCGGCATCTACGGCGCGGGGCAGTTCAACGGCACATCCGGCTATGAGGAGGCCGCTGCGCAGGGCTTGCTGGCGGGTCTGAACGCCGCCCGCCACGCGCTGGGCAGGGAAGAGCTTGTGCTGGCGCGGCACACAAGCTACCTCGGCACGCTGGTGGACGACCTTGTCACGAAGGGTGTCATGGACCCCTACCGTATGATGACGAGCCGCAGCGAGTACCGCCTGAGCCTGCGCCAGGACAACGCCGACGAGCGGCTGACCCCGATTGGCCGCGAGTACGGGCTGGTGGACGATGACCGCTGGGCACTGTTCTGCCGTGACCGTGAGGTCAAGCAGGCCGAGCTGCACCGGCTGGAGACGACGAGCATCAAATTGGCCGACCTGCGCGCCGCCGCCCACGAGGGCGCGGAGCTGGGCGAGATCGGCGGTTCGGCCATCGAGCTGATGCGGCGGCCCTACATCAGCTATGATCTGATCGCGAAGGTCATTGGCCGCGGCGAGGGTGTGACCCCCGCCATGGCGCAGCGCATCGAGACGGAGATCCGCTACGCCGGGTACATTGCGCGGGAGGAGCGGATCATACGGGATATTCAGCGGCACGAGAATGTGAAGATCCCCGATGACTTTGACTATGCGCCGATTGAGACGATGACGCTGGAATCCCGCGAGAAGCTGACGAAGATAAGGCCGCGCACGCTGGCGCAGGCCGGGCGGATACCGGGTGTATCACCGAGCGACCTGGCGCAGCTGAGCATTGTGCTGCTGAAGCTGAAATAAACAGGATGCCTTCTCCCGCGAGGGAGAAGGTGCCCGAGGCCCCGCCCGAGGGCGGATGAGGGCCGAGTATATCGATTTCACCCGCAACCGGGCAGCCACATACAGTCTGCCCTCATCAGCCGCCTGCGGGCGGCAGCTTCCCCCGAGGGGGAAGCCAAGGAGACGCTATGATTGATAAAAACAGATTACAAGCTAAATGTTCCACGTGGAACATCCCCTTGACCGGCGCACAGCTGGACCTGCTGGACAGGTACGCCGAGCTGCTGGTCAGCTATAACGAAAAGGTCAACCTGACCGCCATCACCAGCCCCGAGGGCATCGAGGACCGCCACTTTGCGGACAGCCTGCTGTTTGCGGCGCAGCCCGAGGTCAGCGGCAAGCTGGTGGACGTCGGCACCGGTGCGGGGTTCCCGGGCATTGTGGCAAAAATCTACAAGCCTGACCTGGAGCTGACGCTGATGGAGCCGATGGGCAAGCGCGTGGACTTTTTACGCTACGCCTGTGCCGAGCTGGGTCTGACCGGTGTCGAGTTTGCGAAGGAACGCGCCGAGGAGGCCGCCCGCAAGATCTGGCGCGAGCAGTTCGACGTGGCCAGCGCCCGCGCGGTGGCGGCACTGCCTGTGCTGTGCGAATACTGCCTGCCGCTGGTCAAAGTCGGCGGGCGGTTCATCGCGATGAAGGGCCCCGAGGCAGACGCAGAAGCAAAAGCCGCCGCCAACGCGCTGAAAAAGCTGGGCGGCCAATATGAGGAAACGCGCGCCTTCACGCTGCCGGACGGCAGTGCCCGCGGGCTGGTGTTCTGCAAAAAAATATCGCAGACTCCGACGGTTTACCCCCGAAACGGCGGAAAAATTGCAAAGAAGCCGTTGTAACAGCGCAAAAAATTGAACATAAGGGCGAACGATTTTTCTTCCCCGAAACTGCGGTTTATGCTATGCTTTTTGTAGAAAAGCATAGCATTTTTTACGCCACAGGGGAGGAACCGAAATTGCCTAGAAATGATATACAAAAGCAGGGGCGCATTCTGATGCTGCCTGTGGACTGCATCGAGCCGTCGCCCTACCAGGCGCGCACCGCCTTCGACGAGCCGGAGATCGCCGCGCTGGCCGTCAGTATTTTGCAGAACGGCCTTTTGCAGCCCATCAGCGTGCGGCGGGTCGGGCTGCACAAATACCAGCTTGTGGCGGGGGAGCGCCGCCTGCGCGCCTGCCGTCTGGCCAAGCTGGACAAGGTGCCGGCGATACTGGCCGACTACGACGACAGCGAATCCGCCGCGCTGGGGCTTTTGGAAAATTTGCAGCGCAGCCAGCTGGACCCGTTCGACACGGCGCGGGGCATTAAAGAGGTCATCCGGCTGTGGGGCTGCACCCAGGCCGAGGCTGCGCGGCGGCTGGGGTTGAGCCAGCCGGCCCTTGCCAACAAGCTGCGTCTGCTGACCCTGACGCCGGAACAGCAACAGCTTTGCACGGCCAGCCATCTGAGCGAGCGCCACGCCCGCGCCGCCCTGCGCCTGCCCGAGGGACGCCGCACCGCCGCGCTGGAAAAGATGGCGCGGGACAAGATGAGCGTGCGCCAGGCGGACCGCCTTGTGGACCAGATGCTGGCCGCCCCCAACGGGCCCAGCCCCTGCCGCCGCACGATCCCCATGGTGCGGGATGTGCGGTTCTTTGTAAATACATTGCAGCACGCGGTGGATTTGATGACCCAGAAGGGGATCGCCGCCACGACCCGGTGCGATAAGCATGACGGGTGTCTGGAGTACATTGTGAGGATCCCGGTCAGCAGCGACGGTACGGCGGGAAAGATGGAGAACGGCGCGAAGGAGGAAGAAGGGGAGTTTGAGGTGAAGGTGTGAGGGGAAGGCCGGCTGCGAGGATAGACGGCCGGGATGGCTGCGTTGGTGTACGCTTTTTGGCTGCCGCGCGGTAGGGGCCGGGCATGCCCGGCCCGCGGGTTTCCCATAAGCGCCCGTTTCCCGTACACTGCCGGGCCGCATATATGCGGCCCCTACACCTCAGCAATATTTTACCATGCAGCAACGGCAAACATCCCCGGAACGGTCAAGACCGTTCCCTACAAAGCACCCGTGAACCCCATCTGTAGGGAGGGGTCTTGACCCCTCCGCGGACGCTTGCCCGATACCGGGCATTCACGGGCAGCCGCACGCACCCCCCGCGGGGCGTCGGGGACGCCGCCCCCTGCAACGACCTACGAACTCTCCCACCATCGTTCACGCCCGCGCTGTTTGCGGCATGGCATACCCCCCGGCAGATGTTCCACGTGGAACATCTGCCGGACTTTTTTGTTGGAAAAACCCCTTTTTTATCCCTTCTGTTTGTGCTATAATAGATACAAGCGGCCCCAAAGCCGCCAAAAAACGCAAAAACAGGGGAGGTACGGCGTGGCAAAAGTCATCGCAATAGCAAACCAGAAGGGCGGCGTTGGCAAAACCACCACCGCCGTCAACCTGAGCGCCTGTGTGGCGGCACTCGGCAAAAAGGTCCTCATCGTCGATCTGGACCCGCAGGGCAACACCACATCGGCGTATGGCATCTCCAAAAACAAGGTGGAGGCCGACACCTACACCTGCCTGATCGACGATGATGACGTCCGCGAGGCCATCATCAAGAGCGAGTACAACGCCGATGTGCTGCCGTCCAACACCCAGCTGGCGGGCGCGCCCATCGAGCTTGTGTCGGTGCCGCGGCGGGAAATGCGCCTGCGCACCGTGCTGGCCCCCGTCGTGCCGCTGTACGACTACATCTTCATCGACTGTGCGCCGTCGCTCGACCTTTTGACCGTCAACGCGCTCTGCGCGGCGGACACCGTCATCATCCCGATGCAGTGCGAGTTCTTCGCGCTCGAGGGCCTGAGCGAGCTGATGGCGACCCTGAAAACCGTGCGCAAAAAGTACAACCGCTACTTAGACATCGAGGGCGTGCTGTTCACGATGTACTCCGGGCGGCTCAACCTGACGATGCAGGTCGTCGCGCAGGTCAAAAAGTACTTTGGCGACAAGGTCTACCGCGCCGTCATTCCGCGCACCGTGCGCCTGAGCGAGGCCCCGAGCTTCGGTATGCCGATCAATTTCTATGAGCCGAACGGTAAGGGCAGCGAGGCGTACATGGAATTGGCGCGGGAATTTTTGGAAAACAACGAACGATAAGGAGGGACGCCGATGGCCAAAAAGAAGATGGGCGGGCTTGGCAAGGGGCTGGACAGCCTGTTTGCCGACCTGTCCGACGATACCGGCAGCGAAGCGTCCAACTCAACGCTGCCGCTGCGGGAAATCGAGCCTGACCCCGAGCAGCCCCGCAAGCGGTTTGACGACGACGCGCTGAACCAGCTGGCCGACAGCATCACCGAAAACGGGCTTTTGCAGCCTATTGCGGTGCGGCCCAAAAAGGTCGGCCCGGGGTACATCATCATTGCGGGCGAGCGCCGCTGGCGTGCCGCACGCCTGGCCGGGCTGGACGAGGTGCCGGTCATCATCAAGGATGTGACCGACGAGCAGGCCGCCGCGCTGGCGCTGATTGAAAACCTGCAGCGCGAGGACCTCGACCCCATCGAGGTCGCCGAGGGCTGCCGGCAGCTGATCGACAAGTACGGCTTAACGCAGGAATCTGCCGCGAAAAAGCTGGGCAAGAGCCGCAGCGCCGTGACCAACAGCCTGCGCCTGCTGGCCCTGCCCGAGGATGTGCGCCGTATGGTCAGCGGGGGCAAGCTGAGCTTTGGCCACGCCAAGGTCCTGCTGGGGCTGCCCAATGAGGATCTGATGCGGCAGGCTGCGGCGGAGGTCGCGGCGCAGAATCTGAACGTGCGCCAGACCGAGGCCCTGTGCAAAAAGCTGACGAAGCCCGCCAGGCCGCCCAAGGCGAAGGATGATAACTTCACCCGCCCGAAGCGCGCCGTGGAGGTGGAGGCGGCCTTGAAAGAGGTCACCGGCAGCGAGGTCCATGTTGACTACAAGGACGGCAAGGGCTCGCTGAAAATCGACTTTTACAGCGATGATATGCTGCAAAAGTTCGTGAGCCTGCTGGGAATGTATGACCCGGAAGGGTGAGCAGCCCCTCAGGGGAATCCTGAAAAATAATCTATTATTGAAATTTTAATAGAGGAGTACCACTATGTTAGACATTCGTTTTGTCCGTGAAAACCCGGACGCCGTCAAGGAAAACATCAGGAAAAAGTTCCAGGACGCCAAGCTGCCCCTCGTCGATGAGGTCATCGCGCTTGACGCCGAGTACCGCGCCGCCATCGGTGAGGCCAGCGACCTGCGCGCAAACCGCAACAAGCTGTCCAAGCAGATCGGCGCGCTGATGGGCCAGGCCAAGAAAGACCCCTCCAAGGCTGCCGAGGCCGAGGAAATCAAGAAGCAGGTCACGGCCCAGGCTGACCGCCTGAAGGAGCTGGAGGCCAAGGAGACCGAGCTGCAGGCCAAGATCCAGGAGATCATGTACACGATCCCCCAGATGATCGACCCCAGCGTGCCCATCGGCCCCGACGACAGCCATAACGTCGAGGTCCAGCGCTTCGGCGAGCCCGTTGTGCCCGACTATCCCATCCCGTACCACGTGGACATCATGGAGAGCTTCGACGGCATCGACCTTGACGCCGCAGGCCGCGTCTCCGGCAACGGCTTCTACTACCTGCTGGGCGACATTGCCCGCCTGCACGAGGCTGTGCTGGCCTACGCCCGCGATTTTATGATCGACAAGGGCTTTACCTACGTCATCCCCCCGTTCATGATGCACGGCGACGTGGTCAAGGGCGTTATGTCTTTCCCTGAAATGGACGCTATGATGTACAAAATCGAGGGCGAGGACCTGTACCTGATCGGCACGTCCGAGCACACGATGATTGGCCGCTTCATCGACCAGACGCTGGACGGTGCCAAGCTGCCCCTGACCCTGACCAGCTACAGCCCCTGCTTCCGCAAGGAGAAGGGCGCCCACGGCATCGAGGAGCGCGGCATCTACCGCATCCATCAGTTCGAGAAGCAGGAGATGATCGTCGTCTGCAAGCCCGAGGACAGCATGGACTGGTACGACAAGCTGTGGAAGAACTCCGTCGAGCTGTTCCGCTCCATGGAGATCCCCGTCCGCCAGCTGGAGTGCTGCTCCGGCGATCTGGCCGATCTGAAGGTCAAGAGCTGCGACATCGAGGCGTGGAGCCCGCGCCAGCAGAAGTACTTCGAGGTCTGCTCCTGCTCCAACCTGGGCGACGCCCAGGCCCGCCGCCTGCACATCCGCTTTAAGGATGAGAACGGCAAGACCCAGCTGGCCCACACGCTGAACAACACCTGCGTGGCCCCGCCGCGTATGCTGATCGCCTTCCTGGAGAACCACCTGCAGGCCGACGGCACCGTGACCATCCCCGAGGTCCTGCGCCCCTACATGGGCGGCAAGGCCGTGCTGGTGCCCAACAAGAAGTAATTTTGCAAGAGCCTTCCCCCGAGGGGGAAGCCTTTAGAGTTTTCCCCCGCATTGCACCCGCAATGCGGGATTTTTTTTGCATTTTTGAAAAAAATCGGGAAAAACTACTTGACATAGGGGAAAATGTCGGCTATAATAATATAGCGTTCTCAAGAGCGCGACGACAAATGTGGCGGTATAGCTCAGTTGGCTAGAGCATTCGGTTCATACCCGAAGTGTCACCGGTTCAAATCCAGTTACCGCTACCACATGATACAGGATTTCGCTAAAATACTTGGGGGTCGGTTGCAATAGTAGCCGATAAGTTGCTTGCTGTTTTAGCGAAATCTTGTATTATATGGCCCGTTGGTCAAGCGGTTAAGACACGGCCCTTTCACGGCTGTAACATGGGTTCGATTCCCGTACGGGTCACCAAACTAAGCTTCTAATTTTCTTCGATGATGCGTTGAAAATTAGGAGCTTTTTTATTACCCTTTTTGCAAGTACCACAATCGTACCACACTTTTAAAATAAACGCAAGCCCTGTAACATGGGAACAGGATTGCCGCGGAGTAAATTATAGCCGTGGCAATCCTGTTTTTTGTTGTTCCCTTAAAAATTATAAAAGCGTGGATTGGAAAATTGTAAAGGAGCTTTTGCGGCATATCCTCGCTTTTTAAAATTATGGCTGCGGTATTCCACAGTCACCTTGACAACTATCCAACCTCACTTTTGTCCGCTAATCGCGGAACAACCCGCAACCCCTTATCCCGGTGGGATAACACGGGCAAAGATTGGGAAAACGAAAGTGAGGACACGAAAATGAAAGAGACTGTTAAGACTTCCCGGACGGCTGGTTACTTGGAGAAAATTTTCCGCGCGTTGAATGTAAAGTATTTCAACGGTGAGTTGGAGGAGCCTATCATCACGATACAGAGCACGCCCAGAGCCTACGGACACGTCACCGTAGCCAAGGCATGGCAGAGAGGAGACACAACCCGCCATGAGCTTAACATCGGCGCTGGGACGCTTGCACGGCCCATAGAAAACGTGGTGGCGACCACCCTCCACGAGTGTGTACACTTGTGGAACCTTCAAAACGGCATACAGGATTGCAGCAGGGGCGGCGCATACCATAACAAAAAATTTAAGGAGGCCGCCGAGGCCCGCGATTTGAAAATCAGTTACGACCCGCGCGTTGGATGGAGCATCACCGAGCCGACCGACGCGCTGTGTGAGTTCATTTTGGAACAAGACTGGCAGGACATCAGCATGAACCGCATTGAAGATTTCTACGCCCCGCGTGGCAAGGGCGCAGGGGACGCCACGGGCAAGCCGACAGGAAGTAACCCCAACAGCCACAGCATCAAGTATGTTTGCCCCTGCTGTCACAACAGCGTGCGAGGGACAAAGGTTGTGCGCATAAAATGTGCCGACTGCGACATGATGATGACCGCACAATAAAGAGAACCGGGAGTGAAAGCTCCCGGCTTTTTGCTGCAAAATTCGGGCCGCAAGCGGCCTTACTCCATTTTGATGTCTACTATTCAAAACGAGTCAACTTTATTCGTGGTGGGGTAACAAGCTGTTACCTCACCGGTTCTTTTCTACGTTTCTACGAGCGAATGCTTTTACAAAAAGAGGACGGTGCAGGTCGTTAAAACGACTGCGCCGTCCCCGTTTTTGAGGTTTTGATGTCAACTTCTCAATTTAGGAACCGTCCCCATTTTTGCATTGTAACAGCGGTAACAGTCACTAACGCAAATTCTTTTTTCATTTGCTTGCTCCCTACATTATTATAATATACAGATGTGATTCTTAAGAAATAAAAAACTCGTAGCAAGAAGACTTGCCGCTTCTATACTACGAGTTTGCATATTACTAATTTTACAATTTTACTATTGTTAGCACCAACCGACTTCGTGCTCCTCAGGAGGACAGCCGTTATCAGTAGGAGTGGAAATTACAGGGCCGCCCCATTCCCATCCACCGCTGCCGTTAGGCTTGTTTTCCGTACTGCCGCTATCACCACCGCTCGGCTGAGACGGTTGTGCAGGCTCAGGATTGCTCGGCTGTGCCGGTGCCGGGTCAGGCTGTGCAGGAGCCGGAGCAGCAGGCTCCGGATTGCTGGGCTGTACCGGCGTAGCGGGAGCGGACGGCGTAACTGGTGCGGTCGGTGTAACAGGTGCCGGGTTGGAAGGCGTCACAGCAGAACTGTTGCTGGAACCGTTCTTGGTATAGGTCTTGTTGCTGGTCGTGACCTTCTTCGGCTGTTCAACCGTCACTTCGTAGTTGGCGCTCTCCTCACCGGCAGTCGCCGTGATGGTTGCATTTCCGGAGGAAACAGCAGTTACCTTCCCATTGGAGTCAACGGTAGCAACCTTCTCGTCGCTGGACGACCACTCAATAGTGGTCTTGGCGGCGACCTCTTCTGGAGCAACAGTTGCCTTAATGGTATGGGAATTACCGACCGTTAGTTTGCCTTCGTTGGAATCGAGCGTGATGCTTTCAACCTCATAGAACGCTTTCACATGAGTCGTCTTCTCGGTGACCTTTTCGCCATCCTGCAGGAGGGTAGTAGTGATGTCGCACTCACCTGCTTTAAGGACCTTCACCTTGCCGTCCTTATCGACGGTGGCGACTTCCTCATCGCTGGAAGCGAAATCAAACGAAATGTTGGACGCATCTTCCGGCTCGCATTTCGCTTCGATTGCGGTTTCATCGGTATCGTTGAGTTTGACTTCCAGGGTATCGGGAACCTTCAACTCTTTCGCGGATACGATGACGGTGATGACGCAGACATCCTGCATCTCGGTATCCTTGACCGTGGCGGTGATTTCAGCCTCACCGGCTGCGATTGCCGTAACGGTGCCGGTCTCATCGACCGTGGCGACACTCTCATCGGAGGAAGTCCACGCGAGCGTCAGCTTCTCAGCCGCCTTGGCAATCTTTTCATCCTGCGCAGCAGTCTCTGCCGTAGCAGACTCCCCAGTTGCGATAACAGGCGTCTCGGCAGGGGCATCCTCCGTGCCGAAATTCACCGGCAGCGTAATGCTCTCACCCTTTTCGATGGTCGCGGCATCCGGCACCGAGATGTTCGTGACCTTAACGCCGCATCCTACCAGGCTGAGCGCCACAGCCGCAGTCGCGATAACTGCCAATACGATATTCTTTTTCATACAAACACTCCTTCTCGGCATCTAGCGCCGAGGCTACTTTTTAATTTTGCCGCCGCCACTCTATTGATAAGTGGCGGCTTTGGATTCTTTTAAATCGGGGACGGGGGAGATCGCTGCGCGACTCACCGTCCCCGATACATCACGCAGTTTCCAGATACTCCCGCAAGGAATCTGCAACTCCTTCCTGTATGGAATTGTCCCAGACTGCGTATTTGTTTTCCGGGTATCCGCCTACAAATATTGTAGCATCCGATAGTTGCCATTTTGACACGGGCTTGCCATCTTCCACCTTGATGATGGTCGGTGCACCGATACGCTTCTCCCCGACATCAATTTCATTTTTCTCCGGGTCGGAGACGGTGTACTCGGCCAGGTAGTCATCCAGCCAGGTTAGCAGTTCGGTGTAGCCTTCCCCCGCTGGTCTGGTTTGCACTGGTGCGGCAGTATCCGAGTTGTAGGTGTATATATCCCGATATAGGTCTACCTGGCAGTAGTCCATCGTGACCCCTTCACTTGTAGCAACAGCGGCAAGCACAGGGAGCAGGTTGCGACAGTAGGGACAGCGCGGATAGGCAAACAAGATATAACCGTCTTTTTTCGCGCGTGCTTCCACCGCGGTCACAGGTGATAGCGGCACCGAGAAGGACAGATTAACATCCCGGTACGTATATTCTGTGTAGCCGGGAACAGCGCGCCCATTATACGCCCGGTAACTGCGGGCAACTATTGCTCCCGGCGAGCTGCCAAGGAGTAGCAGCACAGCCATCCCAGCAGTTGCCACAGCATAGGCTATGTACGGTGCGGTGTGGGATAGTTTTTGCATCCATTTATCACCTTCCTTTTATATTATAGCACATCAGCACGTAAGAGCAAGATTCAAATCGTCTCCAGGTAGACGATTTTTCCCTTAGCAAATCGGTACAATAAATATACTTTATTGTACACGGTGGTGAGGGCAAATGCTACTACAGGAGGCAATTAAGCTGCGCATTTTGGAGCTTGCAGACGAGCGCGGCTACAGTGTCAACAAGCTGGCTGAGCGTTCCGGCATTGCACCATCTGTCCTTAAAAAGACTGTCAAGCCTTATGCTACCACTAAAAATACTTCAACTGAAATAGTTGCACGGATATGTGTGGGGTTAGGAATCCCATTTAAAACTTTTTGGGACAGCCCTTTATTTGACAATATTGAGACTAGACAACAAAAAGAGGACGAGAGCCAATAAAGGCTGTCGTCCTTTTGATGTTTACTTTTCAAACGAGGCAGGGTTAGAAAGGCATAGCGTCCGGTTCCTCAAAATCCTCCGCAGAAATTCCTTTAGGGATTTCCCCATAATCATTATCTTCTTGGGGCGTGCAGTACAACGGTTTTTTTAAGCTGCCGTTATATTGCCAGTGGGTCTTTCCGGCAATGGCAGATTTGGATTCTGCCAGCTCCCCGTAACGATATACTTCATAATGTAAAACTACTTCATCGTCCATAAGGGCGACCTTGTTTTCCTCCCACGCGAAAGTAAGTTTTACTTTAGGAAAAAGAATTGAGAGCGTATGAATAGCCTCACTTGCAGGTGCGCTATGGGTGAGAAATGCAATGCTATTTTCATTACATTCTTCAAAAGATATCACGTTTTCGTCTGTACCCCAGTGTTCCGTGCACCAGCCGGTATAAGTAGGATAGCCGTATTCCTTCCGGTTCAGCACAGCCATTTTTCCCAAAAGGAATCGGCGCTGATCTGCACGGTTAAGAACAGCAAGAAAATTTTCTTCTTCCTCTTCTGTAGGGTAAAGAACTAAATCAAGATAATGGCGGTAAAGCTTTTCGCCGCAAGAAACTTCATCATCGGGGCCAATGTTCAGGTGTACCGGCACAGCACAGATTTTATTCAAATCAATGCTCCCAATGTCATAGATGTCATCGCAGATGTACTTCATTACTTCATTGACCTGTTCCTTCGAACCGCCAATCGTGAGAGTGCTGTAAATAAAGCTTTCTTTCTTCATGGGATTTCTCCTTTGAGAGTTGTATCACCGCTCACAGCAGACGGCGGCGGATGTCTCCGCGTGCCATCCCTGTAAGCCGTGAGAGTTGTGTAATGCTGACGCCCTCTTGTGTTACCAGACGGCGCAGCAGCGGGGTTGCGGTGGATTCGGGGTAAAGCTGGATTTCGTGGCATTCCATGCCTGCCGTTGCACGTACAAAGTCACAAAGCTCAGCATCCGTAAAGGCAGGCAGCGGAGAATCCTCCAGAATGCCGCGGGCATTTAATTCTGGCTGCTGGTGGTAGTGCCGCAGCCAATCTAAATCATGCAGTGCAAGCGCGTAGCTTGTGTCTACATGACATAACGGCTTTTTTCGACTAGCAAAGTAGTCAATGTAGCTGCTCCACGGGTAGTCCTGCATATCCTGCACCATTCCGGCAGCGACCGGGTTGCGGTGGATATAGCGCAGTACCCGCAGGAAGTAGCCTTTGGTTGTGACAGGCTGGGATTTGTAACGGCCCTGGAAGAGCGGGCCTGTCCGCTGGTAGCGGCGGTTGTAGTAGGCAACGTACCGTACCCCGATGGCCTTCATCATGTGTTGCAAGGAATCGTTACAATCCTTCGCGAGCAGATGCAGATGGTTGCCCATCAGGCAGTATGCCATGATGATAAAATTTTCATCTGCGCAAAAATCGAGAATATGTAAAAAGTTCAGATTGTCGGCATCATCATTAAAGATGGTCATGCGGTTAATTCCACGGATCATGATGTGATACACGCCGCAGGACGAAAGTTTACGGGCTTTTCTTGGCATCGTCCTGCACCTCCGAGGGTGTCGTTTGGGGCGTCCATTCTTCCGGCTTGTAGGTCAGCAGTTGTATCGCCCGCGAGGCATCCCCTCGTGTCATTTTATGGGTGTCAATTTTGTAATCCGGGGCCAGCTTGTGGATAAGGGCAATTTGCTCATTGGTGATGGGTTGTCTATCCCACTTATAGCGCTGCTTTTTGTCCCAGATATGTTGATATTTAGCATGCTTCTGTTTCAAGTCCTGATACACATAGTCTAATGCAAATTGTAATGGCACCGCACTCTTGGAGCACGCTTTATTTTTCCGCAGGTACACCATGCCGTTAGTCAGCGGTTTGCTGATGCGGTAGGTTACGGTCGGGATAGGCAGTATATAGCCGCCATCCTTGAGTGTAATCCATGCGACATCATGGGTGGTAACACCTTCGCCAAGTGCCATAACGTCTACCTCCTTCTGATTTTGTATCCAGGTATCGGGAATGTCCGCACCTGTAAGTACCTTTATCGGTTCGGTTTCCTCCGGCAACTTTTCCACCTGCTCCTTTTTAGGTTTGGGAGCTAGCGGTTCCTCGCCGATTAGCGTTGCTGCCGTGCATATCGGCATCCTGGAAATGCCCACGCAATCAATAATCTTGCAGGCACTTTTTCCCGGATGCAACCGCAGGCCGCGACCTACCATCTGCGCATACAGGCCGACATTGGTTGTGGCAACCGGGCGGGCCAGCAGAACGGTTTCTGTCATCGGCAGGTCAACACCTTCCGTCAGGACAGCATAGCAGACAAGTACTTTAATTAGGCCCAAACGGTAGGCCTCCAACAGACGTCCTCTATTTTGAGTAGTGCCATCGATAAAGGCCGCGGTACTGGCACCATGCTGGGAATTGAGCAGTGCTGTCACATTTTTGCCCTCTTCAATGGATGGTGCGAAAATGATGGTCTGCCCACGTGCGTTTGAGGTGTAGGCCTCCGCGATACCCGCTGCTGTGCCAGACATAACGCGTGCTATATCTGCGGCATCATAATCGCCAGTATCCTCACGGTACTGCACTGTCCCCAAGTCATACTTGAGATTAACCTGACAAGCTTCTATAGGACTAAGATACCCGTGCTCAATGCCGTATAGGGTGTTATACTCGCACAAAATGTCGTCAAAAGCCACATCCAGGCCGACACCATCACCGCGGATTGCGGTTGCAGTGAAGCCAAAACGAACGGCATTTTTGAAGTACTCAAAAATTTTGCGGTAGGTCGGTGCAGCACTGTGGTGGGCCTCGTCGATGATGATGGTATCGATACTGTAGGGGTTGTACTTGTCGAGCCGCCCCACAAGGCTTTGCACCGAAGCGCTGATGATGGGTTCCCCGTGTGCATGTGTGGTTCCCTGCTCGATGCCGCAGGGAAGGCCTTTGAGGTATTCCAACGGCTGTATCACGAGTTCTTCCCGGTGAGATAAAATCAGTATGTGGTGGTCATTTTCCAGTACATCACAGCGGATGTACTCAGCAAAAATTCGTGTCTTGCCAAGGCCGGTTGCGATAACGCACAGGGCGGCATTTCCCTCGTAGGATTTCATACGCTGAAGGGTGTCAGCCTGATAAGGACGCAACGGTGGTGCCCGCGGGCCGTCATGGCCCTGTTGTAGAGGTGGATTTTTCATAGTCGACTCCTTGGTCACTGGTGATAGTAGTAAGCCTGAATAATTTCGTCCGACCCACTGCCATTGCGGATGATGAAGCGTCCGGGAATAGCAGGGAGCTTTGCGGCACTGCCGTCATCCAAGATAACAATGGAACTCTGTGCATCGGCAGTGTGGCCGCAAATACGACCGTCAAGCTGTGCTTTAAGACTACCCGGAACAGACCCTACGTCGGGGCGCTGAGTTGCCACAAGCAGATGAATACCGAGCGCACGGCCCAGACGGCCAATGGCGAGGAGCTTGTTCGTAATCGAGGCAACTACTGCCTTGCCATCTTTATCACGTCCAGTTGTATCGAGAATCATTGAGGTTTCATCCAGGATAACGACGATTCGATGCAGTTCTTCTCCGGTCGTCTGGACATATTCCTCAAGATTTGCACAGCCAGCGATAGAAAACTCTGTACGGCGATGGTTAAGCTCATGTACAACACTGTCAAGCATCTGCTCAAGGGCAGCATCATCATCTGCATAATGCCCCGTCTTACGATATTCGGGGCCGAAGTCCACACCTTTATAATCGGCGAGGTAGATGTCGTAGCCTTTTTGCGACAGCTGGTAGAGAATCAACAGTGCCAACTGCGTCTTACCCATGCCGGTGGCAGCAGCCAAAAGCCAATGAGGCAGCTGGCTAAAATCAATGCTAACGGGAATGCCTGCCGCATTGATGCCCAAGACGATTTTTGTGTCGCTATCGTCCATATATGTATCTGCCCACGGGATTAGCCGCCCCATAAGGTTGCACCCGGCAACAACACGAAGGTCAAAGAGCTGGTTGTTGCTGCCCTGAGTGATAGAGAGGACGGTCACATTAAGTGCGGATTCGATTGTTGTCCGATTGTCTTCCCAGTATTCGAGCGGGCAGCCTTTAAGGCTGAAAGTAAGCTGTTGAATATTACCATCCCTGTTGGCCTTAACTAGCAGTGGTGCTTCATGCGCCTGGTTGCAGATACCAGCACGCGAAAAATCGTCGTAATATGACCAACTGTGGGGGATATAACCAAAGAGGTAAATGACGCCAAGGCACTCTGCCAGCCATGCAATTACCCGAATAAAATTAACGAACGGTCTAAATACTACCGAAATCACGTCCTCGCCAGAGCCGCCCGAAACCATAATCAGGGCGGCAACTGCGAGTGCGAGGCACAGCAGCACATATTGCTGTGCGGTCTTTGAATCGGTTTGAATACGTCTAAGCCCATTGTGGAACGTATTCATGATATAATTTTTTTCCGTCTGCCATTGCAGGCGATCAGAATCATTACGCATGATTAAATCTCCTTTCAAAATAAATGCCCGTATAGCCTGATAGCACAGCTTTCATCCGCTAGAACGGACAATCATCAATCTCTATTTGCTCAAATGTCGGTGTGGTGCAAGGGTGAAAATACTCGTGAACCGTATAGTCCTTGTGACTGCCGTCGAGGTCAAAAACCCGAACGCAGTTGATGCGCCGCAAGAGCGCGTCCCAAGCCTCCGGCTTTTCGTGCTGCTCGGAAACATACTGCTTCTCCAACGGCAAGTTGGAAATGATGTATGCTTCCGTGTAGCAAGCCTGCTTGTTAGCATACCTACAGGGTAATTCCAAAGGATAGCCATCCAGGTATTGCAGCATGCTATTAAGGGGCAAGCTACTGTGGAACTCATCGAAGAGCATCACTTTCTGCCCCCGGTAGCCATCAAAAGGATGGTGATAGTCAGACACCGCGTAGCAGTTTGAGTATCCGCATCCTTCTTTTACCGACCTAGTTTTTCCTGTGCCAGTAGGGCCAAAGATATAGGTGACTGTCATCTGGCGAAATACATTGCGGTATTTCTCCTCCAGGATGGTCTGCCTTGTCCGGTCAATGTGGGAGATATCTCGCAGGTATTCCGGGTGCTCACCCAGAATTTGCGCATTGTCTGCCCCGGATGCAATCAGTGCATACAGAGTCCGTAAGTCGTTACGGTCGCCCTGCTTGCTGTCAGGGGGTAAACTGCCACTTTCTTCAAACGTGTCAGAGTAGTTTATCCCTTCATGTACTTTTCCCTTGGAGTCGGTATACTTGTAGTGACCGTTTGCATCCTTGTTATACTTAGCACCCTCTTTACGGATGTAAGCATAGTTTTCGGAATTTTTTCCCCATTGAGGCACTTCGATGTGCGCAGTAGGAAACTTGTTCTTTAGGGTTGTGAACATTACAGGATTTTCATATACTAAAAATAAGTGTATGTGATAGGTTTCCTCTTGCCCCACTTCATCAGCCATGCACCAATAAAGGAGCTTGGCTCCTTTTTCAAGAGCAGCCTTGATAACATTATGATCATAGCCATGCTCTTGTGGATTGTTGATTGTCAGCTGGTAACGGCGTGTCGCGTAACCTTTTGCCATATAGTGTACCCAGTACACTACGGACACAAAGCCGCTGTGTACGCTTTAAAGCTTATAGTTATAGGCTTTATGGACTGTACACACAGGTATGGAGGTAATACTAGCTCCATACCTGTGTGGCGGCTTTAAGTCCATAGCGTACGCTTGTCGTTATAAAATTTTCAAGGTGCTGTATGGGTGTTGATTGGTTTACCTCAAAAATGAGACAAGCCCCATTTTTGAGGTGAGGCCGCTAACGCGTCCTACAGTGTGCTTGGAAACCTTAGTCGAGCACCACAATGTTCTCAGGCTTACGGTACTCGTTGTAGAAAATCTTCACTTCGCGTCCCATCAGGTCATGAAGGTTGATTTTAAGTTCGGCCATCTTAGCGTCAGAGAGATACATATCCCTGACGAAGACGCCCTCCCCGTTCTGGGAGGCAATCTCCGTTGCGAGGTAGATGCGGCAGCCGGTGACGGGACGGCCTTCTTTCGTGACAAAGTCACTGCGTCTATAACCAATGATTTTCATGGTTATTTCCTCCTTGGCATTATCGTTATGTTGTTTCCGAAGTACTGTCCTCGCCATTGGTAACTAAGGAATGGTGCCGGATAGATGCAACCAAAAGCAAGTGTGTCGAGCACTGCTGTTGATAGAACCAAACGACATTTCTGTCACCTCCCTTTTCTGATGGAGGAAACGTAAAGCAATATGACAACCGAGAGGATGTATCTTGCTTGTTCGCTCCCTGTGCTTATAATTCTACTCAGTTCGCAAGGGTGGACAATAAAGAAAAGACGAACTTCATTACAAATTTCTTGAATGAAGCTCGTCTTTATAAAGTGCTTTTTTATTTGGTTTGGCCGTTAGATAAGAGCATCCGCTTTGCTCTACCTAATGAAAGTCTTTCATCAAGCAAGCTGTCAAGCAGAGCAGGAACGCCGTCCATGTCTCCATCCATCGGGTGCATATAGACACCATTAACACCAGGATGTGTATGACCAACTAACTCCTCGTAAACCCAGTTGCTAAAGTGATTTTTGTAGATTGAGCTAAAGGTATGTCGCAGCTCATACGGCGTAATATAAGGGATACCGTTATACCTGCAATAGATCCCCCAGCGTTTACGGTAGCATAGTTGACCAGTGCTTCCAAAGACCCTCTCATGAGGGTCTAACGGAGTGACTCGATAGACTTGTTGACTTTCTAAAAGCATACGTGTATATCGAGTCTGCGGGAAGTCGCGTGCGGCAAATTCGTTCTTCCCATTTGTAGTGATGCCTTTAGCATTGATGGCACGGCGTATATGTATATAATCATTGTCAATATCGCCCCACTCAAGGCCCATCAATTCACCAGGACGTAACCCTGTAACGACTTGGAATCGATATGCATAGATTAAGCTGTCTTGACAAATCGTACCATTATAAGGCACCTGAGATTCGGTGAATAAGATGTTAAGCGAAGAAATGAAGTGACCCCAAAAAGTTAGACAATATTTTGAAGTAAAAATTGTTCAAGCAGCCGAAAGGGCTTGCTGTCTGTGA
>ENA-OWON01000150-OWON01000150.1-gut-metagenome-genome-assembly--contig:-NODE-150-length-42110-cov-11.734589_pt1 | contig 42110 bp, 34 predicted proteins | sample MGYA00248257_ERZ651798 | MGnify/ENA primary metagenome ERZ651798 (study PRJEB26908, sample SAMEA4031708) | gut metagenome | biome: gut; feature: normal infant; material: stool | place: China | collected... | reverse complement strand
GTTTTCCGGCTTTTTTTGCAAAGCAAAAAAGCCGGAAAACCCCGTCCCCAATTGGCTCTTGTTAATGAGAACGTTTCTCAATTAACATATTTGTAATTGACATTCTATTAAAGAATAAAATATAGTATAAAAAGTTAGACGAAAGTAACGAAAGGGAGATATATGAAACTAAAAGCGGTAATGGCATGCGTTTGCCTTAGTGTATCACTGTTATTAGGAGGTTGTAATAACATAAAGCAGGATACGACAACAGAGACAAAAAACACACAGACGGAAGAAAAAGCAGAATCCAATGAGGAAGCGTCAAAAGATATATTTGCAATGGATACTTATATGACAGTGACTGCATATGGTGCCAAGGCGCAGGAAGCGGTTGACGAGGCAGAAGCGGAAATCCAGAGATTGGATGAACTGCTTTCGACAGGAAATGAAGAGAGTGAGATTGCACAATTAAATCAAAATAAAAGTGCGACATTGTCTGAAGATGCAGGGTATTTGGTAGAACGTGCATTAGAACTAAACAAGGAGACAGACGGAGCATTTGACATTGCAATTTATCCGGTCATGGAAGCATGGGGATTCCCAACACAGAATTATCAGGTGCCGACAGCGGACACATTAGAATCTCTTTTAAAACTTGTCGATGCATCACAGATTATATACGACGAAGATAGCAGAAAGATTTCATTTGGTCAGGAAGGAATGAAAATTGATCTTGGAGGAATTGCAAAAGGGTATACTTCATCAAGAATCATGGAGATTTACAAGGAAAATAATATTTCCAGCGGATTAGTCAATCTTGGAGGAAATGTGCAGGCACTTGGAACGAAGACGGATGGCAGTAAGTGGAGAGTTGCGGTACAAAGTCCGGATGATACAGAGGATTATCTTGGCATTTTAAGTGTTGAGGATAAAGCTGTAATTACATCTGGTGGATATGAACGATATTTTGAACAGGATGGAAAGACTTATCATCACATCATTGATCCGAAGACTGGATATCCTGCAGAAAATGGTCTGGCATCCGTTACTGTTGTAAGTGAAGATGGAACATTGGCAGATGGGCTTTCTACTTCTCTCTTTATTATGGGAAAGGACAAAGCAATCGAATTCTGGAGAGCGCATAGTGATGAGTTTGACATAATCATGCTGACAGATGAAGGAAAACTTTATGTGACGGAAGGAATTCAGGATGATTTTTCGACAGAAATGGAGATGGAAATCATCAAGAAATAAAAGCGAAAGAAGAGGAAAATGTTATGGATATGAACGATAAAGGAAAGAAAATAAAATCGTTTGCCCCGATTCTTTCTGTCGCATTGGTTACGGCCTGTGTAGTCGGTTCTTTAAGTGGATATAAGGAACCGGTCTATGCAGCGCAAAAGACGGAAAGGATGGAAGATAAAGTATCAAAAACAACTTCATCGGAAAAGGTGGAAAAGAAAAGTACAGCAAAAGGCTCTTTTGATCTTGCGGATGGTGTTTATAAAGGGACCGGTACCGGATATGCCGGAGATATTACTGTGTCCGTTCAGATTAAGGATAAGCAGATTGTGGCGATTGATATCTTAAGTTCATCCGATGACGCAGCATTTTTCAATCGTGCGAAGGCAGTGATTGACCGAATTATAGAAGGACAGACATTAAATGTGGATACAGTATCGGGAGCGACCTATAGTTCAAATGGAATTATCAGTGCTGTGAAAAATGCGCTGACAGGGGAAAAGGACAGCGGTGAGACAGGCCAGTCGCAATCGGGTGGAACAGCCGCAGCTGGAAGTTCAACTTCAGTGGCTCAGGTAGAAGACGCGTCCGGCTACAAAGATGGAACTTATTATGGAACCGGTACAGGATTTGGAGGAACCCTGAAGGTACAGGTAGATATCAGTGGTGGTAAGATTGCTGCAATTCAAATATTGGAAAATAATGATGGAAGTGAATACATTTCCAAGGCATCTTCTATCATCAATGCAATTATTTCCAATCAGAGTACGAATGTGGACACCGTATCTGGAGCAACCTACAGTTCAGTCGGAATCATTCAAGCGGTGCGAGACGCACTCAGTCAGGCGGTGGTCAGCAGTACAGACAGCAGTAGTCAGAGCAGCAACACAAGTCAGTCAGATAAGAATGATTCCACAACAGATACAATTACCGGAACTGTTCCGTACAAAGAAGGAATCTATTATGGAACAGCAGAGGGCTACAGCGGAGATGTCAGTGTTGCAGTTGTTATTCAGGAACATACACTAAAGGCAATTTTGGTTACGGATAATTCGGATGATGAGGCATTTTTCAATCGTGCAATGGATGTTGTGAAAAATATTATGAAAAAACAGAGTACCGATGTGGATACTGTCTCAGGGGCAACTTACAGTTCCAAAGGCTTGCTAAACGCAATCAAGAATGCATTGAAGCAGGCAGAGAAAGCAACCAACGGAGAATCACTGGATGAGAAAGTCGATACAGCAAAACTTACAGAAGCAATTGAAAATGTAAATAAACTGGAAGAGTCAGAATACACAGAAGCAACCTGGGCAGTTCTTAAAGTAAGATTGCAGGAAGCAAAAGAGGCAATGGAAGCGAAAGAACAAGCGGCTGTTAATAAGGCATTAGATAACTTGAATCAGGCGGTGACATTGCTGGAGAAAAAGGATTCCGGAGATAATGAAGATAAAGATGACAGAGTCTACATTGATGGAACTTATACGGTGACAGTGCCATGTGAACCGGATGAAGATGAAGATTTTGAGACATATAACTTAACGATGAATGTGACGATTCGTGATGATAAAATCGTAGCAATCACGGATATTTATGGTGATGGCTCATCTACAAATGATAGTTATATCAAGAAAGCAACCAATGGTACATCATCAAAAGAAGGTGTCATTTCTCAGATTGTGAACAAGGGATTGCCGGAAGAAATTGATGCGGTATCGCGAGCAACTTGTTCTTCGAATGCAATCGTAGCAGGCTGTGAGAAAGCACTGGAAGAGGCGAAACGGCCGGAAAAGACGGAGGCTGAATAACGATGAGGGAGTTTTGGATTAGAGTCGTGAGTCTGATTATGGTTGTAGGCATTCTGGTCGGATATAATTCGGTTCTGGATGCAAGAGAAAAAAATGAAGAGATTGCAAAACTGAAGGCACAGGTGACGGAGACGCAGTCAGCAGAAAGTAACGACAGCAATTACAAAGATGGTACTTATCAGGGAGAGGCAGAAGGCTTCGGCGGAACGGTTGCTGTTGAGGTGAAGGTAGAAAAAGGAAAAATCACAGCAATCGAGATTGTAAGTGCCCAAAAAGAGGATGGTGCTTATCTGTCTATGGCAAAAGACATCATTCCGAAAATCATCGAGTCACAGAGTACAGATGTAGATACTATCAGCGGAGCAACATTTAGCTCGACAGGAATTAAAAATGCTTCACAGGAAGCTTTAGAAAAGGCGGTGAAGTAAGATGAAAAAAATAGAACTACATTCTGTGTCAAAAAAACAATTAAAACAGATACATACATGGTTACGGGCTGCGATTCAACTTCTGTATTTTATTTTCATTCCTTCTGTATATACAGCAGCATTTGCCGGAGTGAAATACATATTTACACAGATTGGAGCAGGAGGGCGGATTGAGTTCACATCTTTTGTGACAGTACTTATTCTGATTTGCTTATACACGATATTATTTGGCAGATTTTTCTGCGGATTTGCCTGTGCATTTGGGACATTGGGAGATGCAGTACATGCTTTGTACCGATATATTTTCAAGAAAATCAAAAAGAAACCGCTTCTGATTTCAGATGAATGGGCGAATTGGTTGGACAAATTAAAATATGTTGTACTGACAGCGATTGTCTTAATGTGCTTTGCAGGTGTATATCGTAAAGCAAAAGGGACAAGCCCCTGGGATGTGTTTTCCATGATAAGAGCAGGTAATTTTAAATTGGGTGGTTATATCGTTGGCTTACTTATTTTAGTTCTGATACTTGTAGGTATGTGTCTGGAAGAGAGATTTTTCTGTAGAAATTTATGCCCGATGGGGGCGGTATTTTCATTGCTTCCGGTACTTCCGTTCTTCGCATTACATCGTGACTGCGAGAACTGTATCAAAGGATGCAGTGCCTGCACAAAAAAATGCCCCTCTGGAATTGGACTTCCAAAGGATGGTTCACCGAGAGTGGAAGGGGATTGTTTCCAGTGTCAGAAATGTATAGATACATGTCCGAAAGGAAACATCCATACTGGAATTCGAAGCCTGAAAGGAAATGAAATCTGGTTTACACTTTTTAGAGGAATCTTGTTAGCAGCAATCTTAATCTGGGCAGGAGTATAAGGATGAAGAAAAATGATATCGTACTTGGTGGAGGAATTCTCGCCATTGCACTTGTTTTGTTTCTGGTCATGCATTTGACCAGAAATGAAGCGGGTAATCAGATACAGATAACAGTTGATGGAGTGGTATATGGTACGTATTCTCTTGAAAAAAATCAAGTGATTGAAGTAAAAGAAGATGACTTTTATAACCGTATTCGAATTCAAGATGGCGCGGCGTATATGGAAGAGGCAAATTGTCCGGATGGATATTGTGAAGAGCAGGGAAAAATCAATGGTCGTACACAGACGATAGTCTGCCTTCCACATAAATTAGTTGTGGAAGTATTGGATGTAAATGGATTGGAAGATGATAATGCAGTGGAAGATGTGCCTGATACCATATCGAAATAAACAGAGGAGTGAAGGGAATGAATCGTAATAAGAAGATTGCGAATATGGCAATGCTTGTTGCAGTTGCAATGATATTTAGCTATGTGGAAAGCCTGATTCCAATCAATTTTGGAGTGCCAGGGATGAAGCTTGGGATTGCCAATCTGGTTACTGTGACCGGAATATATTTTCTGACACTTCCGGAAGTATTGTTGGTAGTAGTTATGCGAGTACTTCTGATTGGCTTTATGTTTGGAAATGGAATGTCAATCATATACAGTCTTGCAGGTGGAATATTAAGTGTTCTAGTTATGACGCTTTTGAAAAAGGCAAAAGGGTTTTCTGAAGTGGGAGTCAGCGTCGCAGGAGGAATCTCACATAATATCGGTCAATTGATTGTTGCTTCTATCGTGGTAGAGAACATGAAATTAGTATATTATCTTCCAGTACTTCTGACAGCAGGAACAATAACCGGATTCTTGATTGGAATATTAAGTAAAAAACTGCTTCCGGTTGTGAAAAAAGAGGCAGTAAAATCAATGGAAACTATATAATTTTTTTTGATTATAGGTTAGTGAAAGCTAACTTAATAATAAATTTTATCAATAAAATCTTTTTAAAAGGAGGAACCTAATGAAAAAGAAAAACATAACAACAAAAGCAATGACAATGGCTGTGGCAATGTCGATGGTAGCGGGACTTTGCCCGTCTACTGTATTTGCGGCAACAGGAAGTGAAGTTGCGAAAGATGGGGTGTATACAAGTACAAAGCATGTAACGAGAACTCAGGAAGACGTGGACGATGAAAATGAGTGGAATGAATATGATGTCCAAGTTGATTTGAAAGTAGAAAACGGAAAGTTTTCAGATATTGTAGTAACAACAAAGAATGGATATGAGAGTGCAAATGACAGTTATTTTTCGAAGGCATATGATAAGTCAAAAGGAATAAAAACAAAGTTAGTAGGTCAGGTCGCAACAGAAGATACAATCAATAGTTGGGATACAGTGAGTCAGGCAACACGTACTTCAAAAGCAATAAAAGAAGCTGCATTCGAAGCAATCCGTTCAGCAGAAACAGCCACAGCAGTAGATACAACAGCATTGGAGCAGGCAATTGTAGCAGCAAAAGCATTGAATGAATCAGACTATACAGCAGATAGTTGGAAGGCAATGCAGACTGCATTGACAGCAGCAGAAAGTGCACAGGCAGCAAAGGAAAGCCAGGAATCGGTGGATAAAGCAAAAGACACATTGAATACAGCAGTAAATGCGTTGGTGAAAGCAGAGACAAAGGAAGAGTATTCATATGTTTATGTAGGAATGACATGGGCAGAGTACTGGGCAAATGAAGGCGTATTGAATGCAGGAAGCACAGCATCATCTGATGTGTTAGATTCCCATAAAGAATATGACAAGGGAGCTTTTGATGCTGTAACAAGAGCAACGTCAAATCATGGCCTTCACAGAGGTAGTTTCCAGTGTAGTGCAGTGATTGAGACAAACGATGGACAGATATACAATCTTGCATATTGGAAAGATAAAACCATATTTGTAACAACAGACGGACAGGAAGTTGCAATTGGTGATATTAAGTCAAATATCAAAGATTATAAAGTAACAGGACTGAAGTATGTACCGGTAAAAGTAAAGACAGCAGACCTTTCAGCATTAAAAGAGAAATATGCGGTAGTAGAGAATGGTGGAACACTTAGAGGTGGATACGGAGAAGGAAACTTAAGTTCCTATGAAGTGACAGCAAATGTAACAGATAATACAAATGGATTAAAAGAAGCGACAAAGAATGATGACGGAAGTTTTGAGTTCTCAGCAAGAAAGAATGATGGAACAGAATCCGGACTGAAAGATGTCAGCTTAAAGAAAGCGGATGTAACACCATCTGTAAGAAAAACAACAGATGAAAGGAAAAATACAGGAGCATTCGGAGATTTCCTGAGAGTAGACTTGGATGGAAACTACGGAGACCTGGGAGCAAATATGCAGGCAGTAGAGTGGACATACTATGGTTCAGACAGCAGCCGAACAAATGCAGTTGCAACATATGGAACAAAGTTCGCATCAGACAACTGGATGCACAAATCAATGGGAATCCAGCTTGCGTTGACAGAATCAGAGAGATGCCAGTTACCAGCAGGAACAGACGGAACAGGATATTGGAAACTGACAGTATATGCACTTGGATATGAAGATTACACATATGAATTTGAAGTAGGAGCAGATAATCTTGCATTAGAAGAAAAAGAAGCAAGTGCAGAAGATCTTGCAGCATTACAGGCAAAAGTAACAGAGGCAGAAGGACTTACAGAGTCAGATTACACAGCAGATAGCTGGAGCAATCTGCAGACAGAACTTCAGGAATCAAAAGACCTGCTTGCAAAAGAAAAACCATTGGAGGCAGAAGTAAAAGAGCAGACAACACATTTGACAGAAGCAATCAATAATCTGGTGAAGGCAGAGACAAAAGAAACATATGTCCTTATGAATATTCCGTATGCAGCATTCTATAAAGCAGAGACAACAAACAATGAAGTAGAAGTGGATGCATTTACTTCAGCTACATTGAATAAAACACGCACAACGGGACTTTCAGGCGGTTCTTATCATGCAAATGAAGATGGTTCTAAAATTGATGGTATTACATATGCAGTAAAAGTGGATTCTTCTGTAGATCTTACAAAATATAAAGAAGTCAAAGATACAGATAAGGTAGAAATTACAGTAACAAATCGTGGAAAAACATCTACAACAACACTGGAAGGAAAAGATACGTTATTCCAGAATGAAACATATGCTTATTATCCATTAACAGAGACTCCTGCAAACTACAAAGAAGTTTCACTTGATGAAAATGGAAATCTTGTATTCAGTGAGGTAAAAGGACAGGGAGCAAAAGCTCTGACAGGAGTTACAGCAGAATTATTAACACGGTCTTCTTATGGTGATTATCAGCTTAATCTCGATGGACTTCCGAAAGATGAAATCACATCTTCCAATGTAAATGCGGTTGTTGTAAAAACAACTGATGGAACAGCATATGGTATGCGTCATCTTGAAAATATCTGGAGAGGAAATGAGCTGGCTTGGAGTACAGGATATACAGATTCAGTACATGGGTGCCCAACATCTTCCGCGCATTACGCATCTATGATGGGCAAGACAATTGACAGTATTGAATATTACACAACAAATGGTCTGTATACAATTGATATCGAAGATCTGTATGTCCCTGTAAAATTTGCAAAAACTGAGGATGCTGTTAAGGTTGCAGATGCTGATATTTCAGCAGGTAAGACAACAATAGACTTGAATCTTCAGGATGATTTTGATCCAGAGTATATTGTAGATGGATTGGATGTCACAGTAGAAGGTAATGTACTGACATATAAGAAGGCTACAACAGGCAGAGAAGCAGCTTCAGTTGATCCGGGAAAATATACACTTACTGTAAAAGACAAAAATGGTAAATATGCGGATATTGTAACATCATTCATTCTGACAACAGCAGATATGCCGGCAACTTATGATAGAGAAAATAAGAAACTTGTAGAGGCAGAAGGCTTTGAGGCAGATGCGTTAAGTGCGTATATCGGAAATATTTCATCTGTGAATGTAGATGGAACAGATTATAAAGCAAGTGGAAGAGGCGCTGTACAGATTATTGATAAGGATGGAACATTAAAGACAGATGCAGCGCCATTTAAAGATGCGGTAGCGGGAACAGAATTCCAGATTACAGTAACTTCAACGGGATATACAACCCCTCTTACATTTACTTATAAGGTTGCAGGAGAAACTCCGGCACCGGTTGTAGTTGATACATCTGCACTGGAAGCAGCAATCGCAGAAGCGAACGGATTAAAAGAATCTGACTATACAGCAGAAAGCTGGGCAACATATCAGGCAGCCCTTGTCAATGCAAGAAGCGTAGCAGAAGCAAAAGAAAGTCAGGAAGCAGTAGATCAGGCAAAAGCAACATTGGATGCAGCAAAGGCAGCTCTTGTAAAAGCAGAACAGCCGGTAAGTGTTGATACTTCTTCACTTGAAAAAGCAATCTCTGATGCAGAAGCGTTGAAAGAAGCAGATTACACAGCAGATAGCTGGAAAGCAATGCAGACAGCACTTACAAAAGCAAAGAGTGCTTTGCAGGCAAAAGAAAGCCAGACAGCAGTGGATGAGGCAAGCAATACTTTGAACAGTGCAATCAAAGGACTGGTTAAGAAATCAAGTCAGACAACACAGACAACAAATAAGACGAATAGCACAACCAATAAAACAGGCAACACAACAAAGACAAGTGGAACAAATGCTGCTAAAACAGGAGATGTGACAAGCGTGCTTGGTTGGTTAGGTCTTGCAGTATCTTCACTTGGTGCAGGTGTCGGTGGAGTGACATGGAAGAGAAGAAAACGCAAATAAGTTTTTAGCCAGGTGCTAGACAGGACTTAAATCAGTTGTCGGTTTCAAGACCGGCGAAAAATAGTTCATATGCATCATCTTCGCAAGTGAGAACAGGAGAATTTTCTCCACCGCCATTGGTGCTTCGTTTCATTGTGGCGTAAAATTCATCTCCGGCTTGAATGATATCCATAGGATAGATATCATAGCCCTCTTGCTGACAAATCAGGCAGAATTCCCCCAATGGGTCTTCTGCCTTTTTTGATGCAAGAAACCGGTTTTTTAATTCCGGGGTATGTATTGCTTTCTTCTGAAGCTCATCTAATTGTTCAATCGTGTTCATGTGCAGGTCCTCCTTGATAGGTTTTTATTATTGTAGCAAATCCAAAATGGATAGGCAATGGGGAAAAGTGCCGGATAGGGACTTTCGAGTGCCAGATAGGGACGGAGTTTGCTATTTCCAAACTTTTGCTTTACAAATAATATATAAAGTATTATGATAAAAGAAAACGAAATCTTCAGGGCAGGGTGTGATTCCCTACCGGCGGTAAAGCCCGCGGGCCGAGAGGCATGATCCGGTGTGATTCCGGAGCCGACAGTATAGTCTGGATGAAAGAAGATGATGGTACAGTTATTTTAATAGATGAATGTAGTGTCTGAGCTCTGAGATGGTGATCCATTTCAGAGCTTTTTTGGTTAACAGATCATTTGTCAGTTATATGTAACAGATCATTTCCCCTGTAGGTATCCTGCAGGGGTTTTTGTATAACTAAGAAAGAAGGAAGAGAAATGACGGATCAGGAATACATGCTCCGGGCAATCCAGCTTGCAAAAAAGGGAGAAGGATGGACGAATCCGAATCCGATGGTAGGTGCGGTAATCGTAAAAGACGGCCGGATCATCGGGGAAGGTTATCATAAAAAATGCGGAGAACTTCATGCAGAGCGCAATGCAATCGCATCGCTTACAGAATCGGCAGAGGGTGCGACAATCTATGTTACGCTGGAACCATGCTGTCATTATGGCAAGACACCGCCGTGTACGGAAGCGATCATAGAACAGAAGATTAAAAAAGTGGTGATTGGTTCCAGGGATCCGAATCCAAAGGTGGCAGGAAAAGGTGCACAGATATTGCGTGAATCGGGAATTACAGTAGTTCGGGATTTTATGCGGGAAGAATGTGACTGTCTGAACCCAGTATTCTTCCATTATATTACGACGAAGACACCGTATGTAGTGATGAAATATGCCATGACACTGGATGGGAAAATTGCGACAAAAACAGGTGCATCGAAGTGGATCACAGGAGAACCGGCCAGACAAGAAGTGCAGCATATGCGGCACCGCTATATGGGTATTATGGCAGGTATCGGGACTGTACTTGCGGATGATCCGATGTTGAATGTCCGGGTGGAAGGATGGAAAAGTCCGGTCAGGATAGTATGCGACAGTAGTCTTAGGATACCGCTTGACAGCCAGATTGTAAGAAGTGCAAAAGAGTACCGGACAATCGTGGCTTATGCAGGACGGGAAGAGAACGAAGAAATAACAGAAAAAATAGAACAGTTACATGCGAAAGGAGTAGATACCGTCTGCTGTCCGGATGAAAAAGGTCAGATAGACCTTAAAAAGCTGATGACATATCTTGGAAATAAGGGCATTGACAGCATTCTGCTAGAAGGCGGAGGCACACTGAATGACAGTGCACTGCGGGCAGGAATAGTAAAAGAGGTACACTGTTTTATCGCACCAAAGTTATTTGGCGGAAAGAACAGTAAGACACCGGTGGAAGGAATCGGCATCGGACTTCCCTCAGAAGCATTGAAACTGAAATGTACGGATATCTGCCGGATCGGTGAAGATATTAGGATAATCTGTCAGATATGTGGAAAAGAACAGGAGGGGCCATGTTTACAGGAATCGTAGAAGAGAAAGGAACGGTTCGCTATATACAGCTGACCGGAGAGTCAGGGGTTCTGGCAGTCAGGGCGAAGAAGGTATTGGAAAGAACGAAGATTGGTGACAGTATCGCAGTCAATGGAGTGTGTCTGACCGTTACATCACTTCAGCCGGATGGATTTACTGCAGATGTGATGGCAGAGACCATCAGGAGAAGCAGTCTGGGAAGCTGTAAAGCCGGAAGTCAGGTGAATCTGGAACGGGCAATGGCGGCAGACGGAAGATTCGGAGGACATATCGTAAGCGGTCATATTGACGGAACCGGAGTGATCCGCTCTCTGGTCCGGGAGGAGAATGCCATCTGGGTATCTATCGGAACATCGTCGCAGATATTACATCTGATCGTGGAAAAAGGATCCATCTGTATAGACGGCATCAGTCTGACAGTGGCAAAAGTAGATGAAGAGGGATTTCAGGTATCGGTTATCCCGCATACAGGAGAAGAAACGACGCTTTTGGAAAAAGTGCCGGGTGATTCGGTGAATCTGGAGAATGATGTGATTGGAAAATACGTAGAAAGGCTGTTAGGCCTTGGAAAGAGTGAAGAAGAGAAAAAAGAATCCGGAATTACGATGGAATTTTTGCAGGAATTTGGATTTTAGAACAGGAGGATAAATAGAATGTCACAAAACAATCAGTACAATACAATCGAAGAAGCACTGAGGGATCTGAGGGAAGGAAAGATTATTCTGGTTACGGATGATCCGGACAGAGAGAATGAAGGGGATCTGGTATGTGCAGCAGAGTTCGCGACACAGGAGAATATTAATTTTATGGCGACTTATGCGAAAGGGCTTATCTGTACACCGATGAGTGCGGAAGTTGCAGCAAGGCTTAACTTTCCACCGATGGTTGCGGAGAATACCGATAATCACAGCACAGCATTTACCGTTGCGGTGGATCATGTCGATACAACGACAGGTATTTCGGCAGCAGAACGTTCCTATACAATCATGAAATGTGTGGATGAAGATGCGAAGCCGGAAGATTTCAGAAGACCGGGACATGTATTTCCGCTCATTGCCAGAAAAGGCGGAGTCCTGGTGCGGAACGGACACACAGAGGCAACGACTGATCTGATGAGACTGGCTGGATTGAAAGAATGCGGCGTGTGTTGTGAGATTATGAAAGAAGATGGCACAATGATGCGTACACCACAGTTGTGGGAACTTGCAAAAGAGCATAATCTTACATTTGTTACGATCCGTGATCTTCAGGATTACATGAGAATTCATGAAAAACATGTAAAAGAAGAGGCGGTTGCAGACCTTCCGACACAGTATGGAGATTTCAGACTTCACGGATATATCAATGATATTACAGGAGAACATCATCTTGCGCTGGTAAAAGGTGATATCGGAGACGGTGAAGATGTACTTTGCAGGGTACATTCGGAGTGCCTGACAGGTGATGCATTTGGTTCCCTTAGATGTGACTGCGGTCTACAGCTTCAGACAGCAATGCGTCAGGTAGAAGCAGAAGGCAGAGGGATCATTCTTTATATGAGACAAGAAGGCAGAGGAATCGGGCTGCTCAATAAGATCAAAGCATATGCACTGCAGGAGCAGGGATATGATACGGTAGAGGCCAATGTAAAGCTGGGATTTGCACCGGATCTCAGAGAGTACTGGATCGGAGCGCAGATATTATCGGATCTCGGCGTGAAGTCATTGAGACTTCTGACGAATAATCCGGACAAAGTCTATGGACTTGGTGGATTCGGATTGAAGATCAATGAAAGAGTACCGCTGGAGATCCCACCGCAGAAGTATGATCTGAAATATATGAAGACAAAACAGGAAAAGATGGGACACATTTTCAAAGAAATAGAATTATAAAAAGATTTAATGAATAACAGGAGGAAGAAATCATGAGACAGATCAATTTAGTAGAAGGAAAAGTAGTAGCACCTGAGGGAATGAAAGTCGGAATCGTGGCTGCCAGATTCAATGAGATCATTGTGAATAAGTTATTAGGCGGAGCCGTCGACGGACTGGTAAGACATGGAGTAGAAGAAGAGAACATTACGGCTGCATGGGTACCGGGAGCATTTGAGATTCCGCTGACTGCACAGAAGATGGCACAGTCCGGAAAATATGATGCAGTTATCTGCGTAGGAGCAGTTATCCGCGGGGATACTTCCCACTATGATCTGGTGTGCAATGAATCAGCCAAAGGAATTGCACAGGTTGAACTTGCAACAGGAATTCCGGTATTATTCGGGGTGATCACAACAGAGAATATCGAACAGGCTATCGCACGTGCAGGAAGTAAAGCAGGAAATAAAGGATATGACTGTGCATTGTCCGCAATTGAGATGGTAAATCTGATGAAGCAGCTTTAATCAGGTGCAGCCGATGGTAAAAACAATCATTTTTGATTATGATGGAACGATACATAATACTCTTGGAATCTATGAACCGGCGTTCAGGGAAGCTTATCAGTGGTTGGCAGAACAGAATGTTGTAGAGGAACAGAAGATAGAGACGGCACAGATCACAGGATGGCTGGGCTTAAACAGCAAAGAAATGTGGGATACATTTCTGCCGGAATTGGACCAGAGATACAAAGATCAGGCGAGTGCGATCGTGGGAGATTCCATGGTCAGGCAGATCAGGAAGCACCGGGCAGTGTGGTATCCGGGAGCGGAAGAGATGCTCACAGCTTTGAAGAACAGAGGATATCATCTTGTGATCTTAAGCAACTGTAAGGCGGCATATCGCAAAGCACATTGGGAAGAATTCCGGATGGAAAGATGGTTTGAACGGTTTTATGACTGTGAATCGTATGGTTTCTGCCCTAAGACGGGAATCGTGCAGGAATTTATCAGGGACTATCCGGGTTCTTATCTGGTGATCGGAGACAGAAGACAGGATTTGGAATGTGCCAGATCCTGTAAAAGTCCGTTCATCGGATGTCTGTATGGTTATGGTGAGAAGGGAGAACTGGATGGGGCAGATTACCTGGTTAAATCCGTAGAAGAGATAGCTGAAATCATATATAAGAGGAAACTGTGATAATAGCGTGAAGGTTATTATCGGGATACGTACTGGGCAGCAAAATGAAACAGATATCATGAAATGGATGCGCTTCTTCGGTGGGACATGTGAGGAGGATTTCAAAAAAATGGCAGAGAAGGATGAATATATTGGCGAAGCGTATGAAGCATTAAAAAATATGAGTGAAGATGAAATAAAACGAATGGAATACGAAGCCCGACAAAAGGCAATCCGGGATTATAATTCTTATATGCATAGTGCCGAGCGAAGAGGAGTTAAGAGAGGGATTAAGAGCGGAATTAAGATTGGACAAGAAGAATTAATGAAACAATTAGTTAAAAAGAAACTTGCCAAAGGGAAAGAACCGAAGGTAATTGCAGATGAATTAGAATTAGAAGTTTCTGATTTGCAGAGGATTATTAGAGAGATAAAAGAAGCAGAATAAGTGTCAGACCGGGAGTGCCAGATAGGGACGGGGTTTGGAGCCAATTGGCTCCACAAACCCCGTCCCTATCTGTTTTTTAATTTTTTCATGAAAATTGAACATGTTTCTGGAATTTTTATCATATCTTAAAAGTGTAGTTTTTTTTATAATGTAATCATCAAATTGAAAGCGATAAAAAAGGAGGACAAGAACTATGAAAAAGAAAAAAATAATTGCTATGCTTCTTTGTACAGCAATGGTTGGTGGAATGGTCGCAGGATGCGGAAGCACAGGAAGTAGCGACGAAGGTTCAAAAAGTGCAAAAGGCGATGCAAAAGGAAAAGTTTATTATTTGAACTTCAAACCAGAGCAGGCAGATCAGTGGGTAGACCTGGCAGAGAAATATACAGAAGAGACAGGTGTACAGGTAGATGTACAGACAGCAGCTTCCGGAACATATGAGTCACAGTTAAAATCAGAGATGGCAAAAGACGAAGCTCCTACACTGTTCCAGGTAAATGGACCGGTTGGACTGGCTACATGGAAAGATTACTGCTATGACTTATCAGACAGTGCAATTTACAAAGACCTCCAGAGCGATGATTATGCACTTAAAGATGGTGATGAAGTAAAAGGTATTGCATACGTAATCGAGACATATGGTCTGATTTACAACAAAGCATTATTGAATAAATATTTCGAGTTACCAGATGCAGAGATTACATCAATTGATGATCTGAATAACTTCGATGCATTGAAGAAAGTTGCAGATGGAATTCAGGCACATAAAGATGACCTTGGAGTAGAAGGAGCATTTACATCAGCAGGTATGGATTCTTCTTCTGACTGGAGATTCAAAACTCATCTTGCAAACCTTCCAATTTACTATGAATACAAAGATGAAGGAATTTCATCAACAGATGCAATCAAAGGAACTTACCTTGATAATTACAAACAGATCTGGGATCTGTATCTGAAAGATTCTACTTGTGATCCAAGCATGATCTCATCTAAGACAGGTGATGATGCAGCATCTGAGTTCGCACTTGGTGAAGCAGTATTCTATCAGAATGGTACATGGGCTTACAATGATATCAAAGATAATGAAGTAGCTGACGAGGATCTTGGAATGCTTCCAATCTACATTGGTGCAGACGGAGAAGAAGATCAGGGACTTTGTACAGGATCTGAGAACTACTGGTGTGTAAATAAAAACGCATCTGAAGAAGATATCCAGGCAACACTTGATTTCTTACAGTGGGTAGTAGAAAGTGATGAAGGAAGAGATGCTATAGCAAATGAAATGGGATTTGTAACACCATTTACAACATTTGATGAGTATCTTCCAGCTAATCCACTCGTAGAAGCAAACAGCGAATATACAAAAGCAGGAAAAACACCTGTAAGCTGGAACTTCACAACAATGCCATCAGAACAGTGGAAAAACGACCTTGGAAGCGCACTTCTTGAGTATGCACAGGGAACAGGACAGTGGGATGCAGTACAGAAAGCATTCGTAGATGGCTGGGCAACAGAATACGCAGCAGCAAACGAATAGGTAGTAATATTAGAAAATGAGCAGTAGAAAATTATGGAAAAAGCAATAAAAAAATATTTTCCGGTTTTTGTACTCCCGACATTGGTTGCATTTACAATTGGATTTATAGCACCATTTCTTTTGGGAATCTATTTATCCTTTTGTAAATTCACAACCGTGACGGATGCAAAATTTATGGGATTTAAAAACTATACGAAAATTTTAGAAGATTCAACATTTTTCCATGCCACATGGTACACAGCATTATTTACAATTGTAACAGTAGTGCTGATCAACGTACTTGCATTTGCAGTAGCATTGTTATTGACAAAGGGAATCAAAGGAACAAACATTTTCAGAACAGTATTTTTCATGCCGAACTTAATCGGTGGTATCGTACTTGGTTATATCTGGCAGCTTTTGTTAAATGGTATTCTGGCGATTGTTGGAAAAACATTGACATATTCTTCAGTATATGGATTTTGGGGATTAGTCATTCTGATGTGCTGGCAGCAGATAGGTTATATGATGATCATTTATGTATCCGGTATTCAGAATATCCCGGGAGAATTGATCGAGGCTGCAAAAATTGATGGGGCAAGTCCAAGTCAGATATTAAAAAGTGTAACAATTCCGATGGTAATGCCATCTATCACAATTTGTACATTTTTAACTTTGACAAATGGATTTAAGCTGTTCGACCAGAACCTGGCACTGACAAATGGTGCTCCGTCAAAAATGTCAGAAATGCTTGCGTTGAACATTTATAATACATTCTATGGAAGAACAGGATATGAAGGTGTTGGACAGGCAAAAGCAGTTGTATTCTTCATTATTGTAGGTCTTATTGCACTCATTCAGAATAAGATGACAACATCGAAGGAGGTGCAGCAGTAATGGGAACAAGAAAAGCAAAACACGGATGGCTGTTGACCATCATTTTCACAATCATTAGTGTGGCATACCTTTATCCGATAGCACTTGTATTTATTAACTCTTTCAAGAAGAAAGCATACATTAGTAAATTTCCATTTAAAATTCCAACAGACAAGATGTTTGTCGGACTGGAGAACTATGTACGAGGAATTGAAAAGACAGGTCTCATTCAGGCATTTGGATGGAGCTTGTTTATCACAATCGGTTCAGTGGCAGTGATTATTCTTTGCTGTTCTATGTGTGCATGGTATATCAGTAGAGTACATACAAAGGTTACAAAAGCAATTTATGTAATGTGCTTATTTGCAATGGTAGTACCTTTCCAGATGGAAATGTATACATTGTCAAAAATTGCAAATATGTTAAAGCTTGGGAATCCTTGGGGAATCATCATTATTTATCTGGGATTTGGAGCCGGATTGTCGGTATTTATGTTTACCGGATTCATGAAATCGATTCCGCTTGAAATTGAAGAAGCAGCTATGATTGATGGCTGCACACCAATCCAGACATTCTTTAAAATTGTACTTCCAATTACAAAACCTACTTGTGTGACAATCACAATTTTGCAGGCAATGTGGATTTGGAATGACTATCTGCTTCCATCACTTGTGCTGGATGCAAGAAAATATAAAACAGTTCCGATGGCTGTTCAGTATCTGAAAGGTGGATATGGTTCAGTTGATATGGGAGCTATGATGGGTACTTTGGTACTCGCAATCGTTCCAATTATTATCTTCTATTTATTCTGTCAGAAATACATTATCGAAGGTGTTGTTGCAGGAGCAGTTAAAGGTTAAACCTTGTAAAAAGAAGATGGATAAACTAAAATAAAAGAGAGAAACTTTATTATATGATAACAGCAGTATTTTTTTGGGAATAAGAAATACTGCTGTTTTCGGACGTTAAAAAGGAATAGTGGGTATGGTTACAATATTAATTGCAGATGATGAAAAACTGGAACGCAACGGAATAAAATTATTGTTGAAAAGAGAAGGGGCAGAGTGTGAAATTCTGGAAGCTGAAAATGGAAAAGTGGCACTGGGGATTTTGATGGATCGGAAAGTGGATATTCTGTTTTCTGATATTAAAATGCCATATATGAATGGGCTTGAGCTTACAGAAAAAGCGAGAGAGTTATATCCGGATCTGGAGATTATTATTTTCAGCGGGTATAACGATTTTACTTATGCAAGAGATGCTTTGCGTTATGGGGTGGTTGATTATGTGCTAAAGCCTGTCAATCCGAAAGAATTTCACAAGACATTTGAACGTGTGCAAGGAAAAATCCAAAGCAGGATTGAAGATGAAGAAAAACAGACAAGACAGGGGGATTATCTGAAAAAATATTTTCTTCAAAATTATCTTTACAAAGGAAATGTTGAAGATTACCAACAGGTCCAGGCGTATGCACAGGAAATGACAGATGAGAAGAATCCATATATCAGAATGATAATAGCGAGCAGTACCAATCATTTCTTTGAAACAGAGGAAGAACATTTTGTTGAAAGCTTAAAAGAAAAGTTAAAAAGAGACTTTTTTTACCTGAATCTGAATTCAAATGAGTCACTGTTTTTATTCAGAGAAAAATATGCAGATTATGAAGAACTGGCAAATCAATTAAATCATTTTTTTCAACAGCACTATGATACAAACTGCTATTTTGCGGTAAGCAGGGAAGTAAGCGGTATTCAAGAAATGCCAGAGGAATTTCAGCAGTTAGAACAGTTGCTGGAAGAAAAATTTTATCAGCCGAAGCAACATATATTTGTACATGGAAAAAAGGTGGAGTCAACAGAAGATGTTATTGTTGAAGACTCAGAGATATTAAATAATATTTCAGAGGATATTAAGTTCAAAGATATTACACATTTATGGCAGGATTTCCATCGATTGGAGCAGAAATATACGACAGATAAACCTTATTCGGAAATGTACGCAAAATTTGTTTTTTCAAGCATTTTAAAGGAAGTTTATGAAGCAATGTCTTCATCGGAAGAAAAAGGATTATCAAAAAAAGTAGATCAATTATATCATTGCAAGACAATACAGGATGTGCGTTCCATCACATCCACTGCGATACAGGAGTTGGAGAATTTTTTACAAGAACAAAATGAAGGGTTCCGAAGCGAAATCACAGAAGTTAAGAGTTATATTTACCACAATTATGAAAAAGAATTGAATGTTGAGATACTGGCAGAAAAGGTATACTTATCGGCTGGATATTTAAGTGCGATTTTTAAAGAAGCGACGGGGATGAACCTGAATCGATTTATACGAGAGGTGCGAATGAACAAGGCAAAAGAGTTGTTGGAAAATTCGACAAAGAAGATTACACAGATTGCAAGAGAAGTAGGATTTTCAAATACATCATATTTCTGTCGAAGTTTCAGAGAATTCTTTGGAAGTACACCTGAGTCATGTCGAAAAGGAGAGATGGATGATAAGGAAACTGAAGCAGAAGTATAAAGATTTAAAATATCGTTATAAGACTACACTTATAATTGTGCTGGCAGGGATGCTTCCGGTAGTACTCATTGTCATATATATGCAGATGGGTGTGTTGAAATCTCTTAGAGAGCAGGAAACAGGCAGTATGCAGAACTCATTGAATCAGGCTGTAGATACGATGGAAGGACAGATTCAGATATATGAGAATCTAATTGATTATTTGTCATATTCTCAGAATCTGAGAAATGTTTTAAGTCAGACCGGAGAGAGTGATTACGAAAAATACGTTCAGTATAGAAATGTAGTAGATCCACTTTTGGAAATGCCGCAGATATATCATAAAGAGATTCAGGGGATAACAATTTATTCGGGAAATATTGATGTGGAGCATGGTTCATCTCTTGTTCCAATGGAAGCAATACAAGGAGAAGAATGGGCAGAGCAATTAACTGACAGTTCAATACTGGAATGGTTTGTACAACGTGGTGCTAATAAGAAAATCGTTGTTGCAAGAAAGTTTTATGACGAAGATGATATCACGGCAGTGCTTGCAATGAAGCTGGATTATTCTGTAATGCTGGAACCATTTACTTCATTACTGAAGAATAATACAGGAGGGATTATTCTTGATGAAGACGGAAATGTGATATATTCCGGTTATTCTATGGATGAAGTATTTAGACCAAAGTCGCCGGAGTCGTTAGAGTATTTACAAAAGAACTATGTGTGCATGGGGCAGGAGATGGAAAATAGGGGATGGTATTTTTATTTGTATCGTCCTGAAAAAATCATTACCAAGTCAGCGTATATACTTGGGTTGCGTAATATTCCGATTATTTTACTCTGTATCGTGTTACTGGTTGTTTTAGGGTATGCATTTTCAAAACGACTGGTTTCTTGTCTGGAACGATTGACAGAGAATATGAATCAGGTCCATCGTGGATTTCGTAAAGTAACAGTAGACAGCGATTCCAAAGATGAAGTCGGAACGCTGATTCGTTCTTTCAAACGAATGATGGAAGAATTAAATAAATTAATATCGGAAGTGTATGAGGCTAAAATCGAGCTTCAGCATACGGAAATGAGGGCGTTGCAGGCGCAGATCAATCCACATTTTTTGTATAATTCACTGTCTATTATTAACTGGAAAGCAATAGAGGCAGAAGAGGATGAAATCAGTAAAGTGACCTTGGATTTATCCACGTATTATCGAACCAGTTTGAATCGTGGTGAGACAATGACAACGGTTGAAAATGAAATCCGAAATATCAGGGCATATTTGAATATTCAATTAATTATGCATGATAATAGTTTTCGGGTTGAAGAGGAGATCGATGAAAGCTGTTATCAGATAATGACACCCAAATTGATTTTACAGCCGCTTGTAGAAAATGCGATAGACCATGGACTTGATCCTCTCGAAAAGGAAGAAAAAGTTCTTACGATCCGCGTGAAAAAAGAGGAAAATCAGGTTGTATTTCAAGTTCAGGATAATGGAAATGGGATGCCACAGGAAAAAGCAGAACAAATACTGGGAATTCAGTCTCCTGGCTATGGCGTTCATAATGTCTATGAAAGAATTAAGCTGCTATATAAAGAAAATGGAGCAATGCGAATTGTGAGTGAAGAAGGAAGAGGAACTATGGTAGAAATTCGGATTCCGGAAAAGCAGGAAATGGAATACGAAGGAAGAATTTAGGATGGAAAGGGAAGAAAATAATGAAGTACCATAGATATAATAAAAAGACAGCGAGAAAAAGATTTCCCAATAAACAAAGAATGAAAGTGATTGCAGGATGCACGGCATTGTGTATTGCTTTATTAGGAGAGAGCTGTCTTCCTGTATCAGCGGCTCAAAATAAGAAAGATTTAAAGACGAGGGTGCTGGAGCGGGCGGAACATTCTGCGTATGGTGCATATCCGGAAACCGTTACATATACACTTGGGAAAATCGCGGGGACAAAAAATTCAAACCTTCCGGTGGGAGATACTTACGAGAATAATGCATATACAAGATATTTGAAAAAACTGCTGAATATTCAGAACAAGGACGTTTTTGAGTTGGAGGATGGAAGAACCTATGAGCAGGCTGTAGAAATGGCAATTCAGGATAAAGAAATCCCGGATGTTCTTGTAGTAAAAGGATTGGATACATTGAAACAACTGGTAGAACGGGGAATGGTGGAAGATTTGTCCTCCGTATATGAGGAATGTGCAACAGACCGAATTAAGGAAATGTATGAGAGCTATGGAACAAGCGTCCTGGACTCGGCTACATTTGATGGGAAGTTATACGCATTTCCAGATACGGTGATAGATCATGGCTCAATGCTTTTATGGCTCAGAAGTGACTGGATGGAAGAGCTTGGGCTGGCAGAACCGACAACAATGGATGAGGGGATGGAAATCATTCGTCAGTTTGTAGAACAGGATATGGCAGGAGATAACAAAACAATTGGAATTGCATGCAGTACCGATTTGTTGTCAGAGAGCAGTTCAACCTACGGAGTTGATCCGATTTTTACAGAAATGGGTTCAATGCCGGGAAAATGGATTTTGCAGGATGATGGAAGTGTTGTATACGGATCTGTGACAAGTCAGACAAGAGATGCATTGGCATATTTACATGAGCTGTATGAAAATGGAATCATTGACTCTAGATTTCTTCTTAGAAAGACAGAAAATCTGGATCAGATGATTGCAGATGGTACCTGCGGGGCTGTTTTTGGAAAATGGTGGGCACCGAATAACCCGTTGAGTAGTACAAGCCGGGCAAATGAATCCGCTGTATGGAAGCCTTATTTGCTGACAAATAAGAAACAGTTACAAACTTTGGAATCTTATAAAGACTGGCAGTATGTGGTGGTGAGAAAAGGATATGAACATCCGGAAATTGTAGGAAAATGTATAAGTGTATTATTTGATTATACAAGGTATCAAGACCGGAATGCATCTGAGATTAATGATTATTTCTCGTTAAATGTAGATCCGACAGCCAGACCGATGAACATTAACGTAGATTATTGGGATGGCCTGTATCGGACAACAGAACATATTCAACAGGCATTAGATGGAACAATAAAAGCAACCAATCTGACAGGGATTGAAAAGGCATATTATCAGACGTGTAAATCTTACATGAAAGGGTATTTGACGACAGCAACTGCCTGGGCATCTTATGCATCCCGTATGCAGGCAGTACCGCTTTTGGCAAAATCAGAATCAGGACGAGGAAACCAGCCATTGTCTATGGGAGATGCAGATGGGGAAATTCCGCAGACATTGCAGGAACTGGAACAGGCAACATTTTTACAGATTGTCTGCGGAGAAAAGCCACTCTCGTATTTTGACGAATTTGTCCAGGAATGGTATAGTTCTGGAGGGGACAAATTGACCCAGGAAGTACAAAAAGGATATGATGAAAAGAATAAATAATTCAAGTCGAGCAGCCGCGAGACTTGGCGCGTGATTCTGGTCAGCGTAAGCTGACACATTCTTTACAGAATCACTGCGCATCCTCGCGGAGCGTTTATCTCAGTCTTCTCGACTGAGATAAAAATTCTCATATTTAACAGGAGTGGGAAATGAAGGGAAAAGTAATATTGAAAAAAATTGGGATAGGAATAATCACGGCAGCATTATTATTATCTCAGCCAATGCAACTGGTGTATGCAGAGGAAGAAAATAATCCAGAGGCAACAGAAGAAGCCGCGGATGCGAGTCCGGAAGAGAAGACAAAAGAGCAGATTGCAGCCGAGGAGGCTGCAAAAAAACAGGCGTCTTATGACACACCGGTAGATACAAATGGATTGGAAAACTGGCCGACAGGGCCGAATGTATATGCAGCGTCAGCAATTGTCATGGATATTGATAGCGGTGCAGTCCTTTACGGAAAACAGATAGATGAAAAACGATATCCTGCAAGTATTACAAAACTGCTTACTGTATTAGTTGCATTGGAAAATGCAAATCTGACAGATAAGATTACATTTACAGATGAATGTTTAAATTTTTTAGAGTGGGATGATGCAAATATCGGAATGCGTATCGGAGAAGAGATTACGCTCGAAGAGGCGCTTTATGGGGTGTTACTCGCATCAGCAAATGAAGTTTCTTATGCAGTTGCAAAGAATGTCGGGGAAAATCTTGGCATAGGTTATGATGGATTTATTGAATTAATGAATGAACGTGCTCAGGAACTTGGATGTAAAAATTCGCATTGGGTTAATGCAAATGGTCTTCACGACGAAAATCATTATACAACGGCTTACGATATGGCACTGATTGCATCAGCAGTCTATCAGAAAGAAGATTTCCAGAGAATCGAGCAGACGTTGGAGTATAAACTGGGCAAGACAAATCTGGTAGAGGAAGAACGTATTCTGGATCAGAACCATAAGATGCTCTGGCCGGAAAACTATTATTATTATCCATATGCAAAAGCCGGAAAAACAGGATATACAGACCAGTCAAAGACAACGCTTGTAACGATGGCGGATAATGGAAATATGAGACTGGCAGCGGTCGTGCTTGGGGATTATGGCGTGGATGCATATGAAGATACGAGAAATATGTTTGAGTATGGATTTGGAAACTTTCGAAAAGTTATGCTGTCCGAACAATCAAAGTCGGAGAATATTGAAAGTTTTGCAGATAGTAACGCATACATAATCTTGCCGGAAGCAGTTGATTTTACAAATGTGGACTGTGAAATTCAATTGTCGGACAGTGATGTTAATAATGCCGATATGGCAACAGCAGTATACACTTACCAGGGAAATATTATAGGAAAAGCAAAAGTTAAGGTAAGTGATGTTTACAAAGCAAAACAGAGTGCAGCGGTGACAGAGAAAAAGGATTCGAAGAAATCGACCCAGACAGGAGCAGCAAAAGACGAAGAAATTTCATGGAAAGGGTACCTGCCATTGATTGTAATGGGAGGCATTACAGTAGCAATATTGTTTGTGTTTTTACCAATTTGGCTGCATCTTCAGAGGAAGAGAAGGAAGAACCGAAGAAGAAGGTAAAACGGATAAAGGAATAATCAGGGGCAGATATGAGTGGTGTCATATCTGCCCCTGATGGGGTATGTGCTATTTTGCATTTACTACTTGTGCAACTTTCTCTTTGTCAGGATTTGCTATGATTCCTTTGTCAGTTATGATTGCAGTAATTAATTCATGAGGAACAACATCAAACGCCGGATTATATACTTTTACTCCTTCCGGAACTGTTCGCTTGCCAAAACCACAGGTTATTTCTTCCGCACTTCGCTCTTCAATCGGGATATCGTCTCCGGTCGGTGTGTTCATATCAATTGTTGAAACCGGACCTGCAATATAAAATGGAATATTATGATGTTTTGCTAAAACAGCAACGGAATATGTACCAATCTTATTTGCGGCATCTCCATTCGCTGCAACTCTGTCACAGCCAACAATTACTGCGTCAATTTTTCCTTGTTTCATTACCATTCCAGCCATATTATCTGTAATAACCGTAACATCAACACCGGCTTGATTTAACTCCCATGCTGTTAAACGGGCACCTTGTAATAAAGGTCTTGTTTCATCTGCGTATACCTTGAAATTAATGTTTCTTTCTTTTCCTAATAACATTGGAGATAATGCTGTTCCATAATGTACGGTTGCCAGTCCACCGGCATTACAATGCGTCAATAATGTCATGCCATCTTTTAACAATGTCAATGCATTTTCACCAATTGATATGCATGCATTCTCTTCGTATTTTTCAATGTTTATAGCTGTTTCTTCCAATGCCTTCTGGCACACCTCATTTGATTCATCAGCATATTTTTCTCCGGTTTCTTTCATCCTGTCTAATGCCCAAAACAAGTTTACTGCCGTAGGTCTGGAAGTTGCCAGATATTCGATGGTTTCTTTTAATTTTTTATGATATTTTGCGGTACTTTCTTTGACATGTTTCTGCATTTCTATTGCAACGCCATAACCTGCTCCAACCCCAATCGCAGGTGCTCCTCTGACACAGAGCATTTTAATGGCATCCCACATTACCTGTGCGTCTCTGATTTCCATAAATTTCACTTCTTCAGGTAATAAAGTTTGATCTAATACTTTTACATAAGTTCCTTTCCATTCTACTGGTTTGATCATACCACTCATCTTTTACTCCTCCTAATGTTTTAAGATATAGTAGTGTTATTTTTATTATTTCTTCTGTAAGATTTCCCACACTTCTTCTTCGGTTAGATTTGCAATTTTAGAAATCTCAGAAATTGGATAACCTGCAGCGTTCATATTAAGTATTAATTCAGATTTTCCTTTTTGAATACCTTCTTCAAATCCATGCTGTGCAGCACTTTGCATAGCAGCATTGTGATCTCGGATACATTTTTCTCGGTATTCATATTCTAGTCGCTTTTTTTCATCCGCACTTAAATTCTTTAATAATTCATATGCTTCACCAATATATACATCCTTTTGAGCCATTTTTTCAAAATCCTCCTCGCACTTTCCACCGAGAAATCTCATCCAAAGAATAATTCCATTTTCATCCCTGTCTTCAGGAGGGAGTTTGGATAATTCAAGAATATGCATTTCCATAAGGTCGGAATAAACTTTTCCGGTTTCTGTGTCACAAAAAGCAATTCGTCGGTAACAGCGCTCATCATCTGGAAAATAGGTATCACTTAAAATACTTACATGAATACATTTTTTTAACTTATCATAGCTCTCACCAGATTTAATTTGAGATGTATACATCTTGCTCAGATAAAAAATAGAACGATTCGCCCAGAAATTAAAAAGAGCTACTTGCATTTCAAGGTCTATTTGCGTTCCGTCTTTTAACATTACACGGACATCTAAAATACCAAATTTATCATCTTGATGTTCCTTTTGTAATATTGTCGGCATAAGTTTGGTATATTGAATTCTGTCAGGTGGAACATTTAAAATAGCAGAAATAATTCCCTGACGAACCTTTGGATTCTGCATAAGTTCTTTGAAACAAAAATCTACAGTAGGAAGCATTATAAAATTGTGTGGTTTCTCAGGTGTGTTTACCTTTCTTTTTCGAATTCTGTTCATAGAGTTCTCCTTTCTTTTGAGGCAACCTTTTCAAACAAAAAGAAAACTCTGTTAATAAGATGATTCTAGCATAAAAGTTAAAGAAATAGAAGTGCAGGGGGTTATAATATGTATTGGAAAAATAACTAGAATAAACACTAACAAATAAATCTTATGTGTTTAATAAAGGTTGTATTGAAATGTTTTTCATCGGATATTCTGCTCAAGGTACTGAGCTTAGGAAATGTTCAACCGATTGGATAATAGATAAACAAATGATGTAGATATCATTTGTGTGTGGACAGAATAGCATAAAAAAGATGATGAGGCAAGCAGAAAAAGAAAAATAGAAAAATTTGTCGAGGAAAACAACAAATATCCTTGTCAAGCCCTTGACGAAACCTTGATTTCTCCGTATAATTTACACTGTAAAATTTATAAAAACTATGAAAAACGATGACGAAGACAGTAGGGAATACCCGAAAGTTACAGCGAGCCGGAGATGGTGTAAGACCGGTACGAGTAAGACATTCTTGAATATCACTTCCGAGTTGCAATTGATGAAACAGCGGATTGATCAATAGATTAGATGGAGTAGCAATTGCCGGAGTTCCACCGTTACAGGAACGCATATGAACATAGCAGAAAAGCTTTGGAGTATGTTGTAACAGGTGGTTTATAAACGAAGATTTAACCCTTCGTCCTATTACAAGGACGGAGGGATTTTTTCATTATTAAAAGAAAGGAAGAATAATATGTATCAGAAAGTTTCTACAGACATGAATTTTGTCGAGCGTGAAAAAGAAGTTGAAAAGTTCTGGGAAGACAATCAGATTTTCCAGAAGAGTATGGAAGAAAGAGAAGGAAGTCCAATGTATACATTTTACGATGGACCTCCGACAGCTAATGGTAAACCACATATCGGTCATGTGTTGACTCGTGTAATCAAAGATATGATTCCACGTTACCGTACAATGAAAGGTTATGAAGTTCCTCGTAAAGCAGGATGGGACACACATGGTCTTCCGGTAGAATTGGAAGTTGAAAAAATGCTTGGACTGGATGGAAAAGATCAGATTGAAAAATATGGTCTGGAGCCATTTATCAACAAATGTAAAGAGAGTGTCTGGAAATATAAAGGAATGTGGGAGGACTTCTCAAGTACAGTTGGATTCTGGGCTGATATGGAGAAACCATATGTCACATATGACAATAATTTTATCGAGTCTGAATGGTGGGCATTAAAAACAATCTGGGATAAGGGACTTCTTTACAAAGGATTTAAGATCGTACCTTACTGTCCTCGTTGTGGAACACCGCTTTCAGCACAGGAAGTTGCTCAGGGATATAAAGATGTCAAAGAACGTTCAGCAGTTGTTCGTTTTAAGGTAAAAGATGAGGATGCATATATTCTTGCATGGACAACAACACCTTGGACATTGCCATCAAACCTTGCACTTTGTGTGAATCCAAAAGAGGATTATGTAAAAGTAAAAGCAGCAGACGGATATACTTATTATATGGCAGAGGCATTGCTTGACACAGTACTTGGACGTCTGGCAGAAGAAGGTCAGGCAGCATATGAAGTACTTGAGAGATATAAAGGTAAAGATTTGGAATACAAAGAGTATGAGCCATTGTATCAGTGTGCAGCAGATGCAGCAGAAAAACAGCACAAAAAAGCATTTTTCGTTACATGTGATGAATATGTAACATTGACAGATGGTACAGGTGTTGTTCATATCGCACCAGCATTTGGTGAAGACGATGCGAATGTAGGAAGAAATTATGATCTTCCATTTGTACAGCTTGTAACAGAAAAAGGTGAGATGGCTGACAGTACTCCATTTGCAGGATTATTTGTGAAAAAAGCAGACCCGGAAGTACTCAAAGATCTGGATGCTAAGGGATTGTTGTTTGATGCACCAAAATTTGAGCATAGCTATCCTCACTGCTGGAGATGTGATACTCCACTGATTTACTACGCTCGTGAGTCTTGGTTTATCAAGATGACAGCTGTTAAGGATGATTTGATCGCAAATAATAATACAATCAACTGGATTCCTGAAAGCATTGGAAAAGGACGTTTCGGTGACTGGCTTGAAAATGTTCAGGACTGGGGTATCAGCCGAAACCGTTACTGGGGAACACCACTGAATATCTGGCAGTGTGAATGTGGACATATGCATTCAATCGGAAGTATTGAGGAACTGAAGTCTATGTCCGACAATTGTCCTGATGATATTGAACTGCACCGTCCATATATTGACGATGTAACAATTAAGTGTCCAAAGTGTGGTAAAGAAATGCACCGTGTACCGGAAGTAATTGACTGTTGGTTTGACAGCGGATCAATGCCTTTCGCACAGCATCATTATCCATTTGAAAATAAAGAGATTTTTGAAAAACAGTTCCCGGCTCAGTTTATTTCAGAGGCTGTAGACCAGACTCGTGGATGGTTCTATTCTCTGCTGGCAATTTCTACATTGCTGTTCAATAAAGCACCTTACCAGAATGTAATCGTACTTGGACACGTGCAGGATGAGAACGGCCAGAAGATGAGTAAATCTAAGGGAAATGCGGTTGATCCGTTTGATGCATTACAGCAGTACGGAGCAGATGCGATCCGCTGGTATTTCTACGTTAACAGTGCACCATGGCTGCCAAACCGTTTCCACGGAAAAGCCGTTATGGAAGGACAGCGTAAATTCATGGGAACATTGTGGAACACATATGCGTTCTTCGTATTGTATGCAAATATTGACGAATTCGATGCTTCAAAATATACATTGGAATATGACAAATTATCAGTTATGGATAAATGGTTATTGTCAAAACTGAACACATTGATTAAAACAGTGGATGACAATCTTGCAAACTACAAAATTCCAGAGAGTGCAAGAGCACTTCAGGATTTCGTAGATGATATGAGTAACTGGTATGTGAGACGCAGCCGTGAGCGTTTCTGGGCAAAAGGAATGGAACAGGATAAGATCAATGCATACATGACATTGTATACAGCACTTGTAACTGTTTCAAAAGTTGCTGCACCAATGATTCCATTTATGACAGAGCAGATTTATCAGAATCTGGTAAGAAGCGTAGATCAGACAGCTCCAGAAAGTATCCATCTTTGTGATTATCCTGTTGTAAATGAGGATTACATTGATACAGAGCTTGAAGCAAATATGGAAAATGTACTCAAACTTGTTGTAATGGGACGTGCCTGCAGAAATACATCTAACATTAAGAACCGTCAGCCAATCGGACAGATGTTTGTAAAAGCAGAATTCACATTACCTGAATTTTACCAGGAAATCGTTGCAGATGAGCTGAATGTAAAGAATGTTAAATTTACAGATGATGTAAGAGACTTTACTTCATACAGCTTTAAACCACAGTTAAAGACAGTTGGACCAAAATATGGTAAAATGTTGGGTGGAATTAAGAAAGCTCTCGATGCAATAGATGGTAATGCAGCAATGGATGAATTAAATGCGAGTGGTTCATTAAATCTGGATGTAGATGGTCAGGAAATTACATTGTTCAAAGAAGATTTGTTGATCGATACAGCTCAGATTGAAGGATATGTATCAGAAAATGATAATGGAATTACAGTAGTTCTTGATACAAATCTGACAGAAGAACTTCTTGAGGAAGGATTTGTAAGAGAGATTATCAGTAAAATCCAGACAATGCGTAAAGAAGCCGGATTTGAAGTTATGGACAAGATCCGAGTTACTTATACAGGAAGTGAAAAAGCAGAAAGCATTTTTGCTAAATACGCAGAAAGCATTAGCAGTGAAGTGCTTGCTGAGGAAGTTACAAAAGCAGAACCAGCCGGTTATGTAAAAGAGTGGAAGATAAACGGCGAGCAAGTTACAATGGGAGTTTGGAAAGAGGGGATGTAAAACCATGTACAGCAAAAGATTTGAGAAGGAAGCATTTAAAGCGGCAGTAAAAGAGAATGTAAAAACATTATATCGTAAGAAGATTGAAGAAGCTTCAAAGCAGCAGATTTTCCAGGCAGTATCATATGCAGTAAAAGATATTATCATGGATGATTGGTTTGAGACACAGAGCAAGTACGAAGAAGAGAATGTAAAAACAGTATATTACATGTCAATGGAATTCTTGATGGGACGTGCGCTGGGTAACAACCTGATCAATATGACAGCATATACAGAAGTAAAAGAAGCTCTGGATGAGATGGGAATCGATCTGAACGTGATTGAAGACGAAGAACCAGATGCAGCTCTTGGAAACGGTGGCCTCGGTAGATTGGCTGCCTGCTTCCTGGATTCTCTTGCAACATTGAATTACCCTGCTTATGGATGTGGAATCCGCTATCGTTATGGAATGTTCAAACAGAAAATTAAAGACGGATATCAGGTGGAGACACCAGATAACTGGTTAAAAGAAGGAAATCCATTTGAACTTCGTCGTGAAGAATATGCAAAAGAGGTTCGCTTTGGCGGAAATATCCGTTTTGAGAAAAATCCTGAGACAGGACGTGATGAGTTTATTCAGGAAAATTATGAATCAGTACTTGCAATCCCATACGATATGCCAATCATTGGATACGGAAACCATGTAGTAAATACATTACGTATCTGGGATGCACAGGCAATTGTTGATTTCCAGCTTGATTCATTTGACCGTGGAGACTATCACAAAGCAGTAGAACAGGAAAACCTGGCAAAAACAATTGTTGAAGTACTTTATCCTAATGATAATCATTACGCAGGAAAAGAGCTTCGTTTAAAACAGCAGTATTTCTTCATTTCTGCAAGTTTGCAGGAGCTGATTGCAAAATATAAGAGAACAAATAGTGATGTTCGTAAACTTTACGAAAAAGTTGTTATTCAGATGAATGATACACATCCAACAGTTGCAGTACCTGAACTGATGCATCTGCTCATCGACCAGGAAGGTCTGACATGGGAAGAGGCATGGAATGTTACAACTAAGACATGTGCTTACACAAACCATACAATTATGGCAGAAGCATTGGAAAAATGGCCAATCGACCTCTTCTCTAAACTGCTTCCACGTATTTACCAGATCGTGCAGGAGATTGATCGCCGTTTTGTAAATGAAGTAAGAGCAAAATATCCTGGAAATGAAGAAAAAGTACGTAAGATGGCAATTCTCTGGGATGGTCAGGTACGTATGGCTAACATGGCAATCATCGCAGGATTCTCTGTAAATGGTGTTGCAAAACTTCATACAGAAATTTTGAAAAACGAGCAGCTGAAAGATTTCTATGAAATGATGCCAGAGAAATTTAACAATAAGACAAATGGTATTACACAGAGACGTTTCCTTGCTCATGGTAATCCACTTCTTGCTGACTGGGTAACAGATAAGATTGGTGACGGATGGATTACAGACCTTGCACAGATTTCAAAATTGAAACCATATGCAGAAGATGAAAAAGCAAGAAAAGAATTTATGGATATCAAATATCAGAATAAAGTCCGTCTTGCAAAATATATCAAAGAACACAATGGAATCGATGTAGATCCACGTTCTATCTTTGATGTACAGGTAAAACGTCTGCATGAGTACAAACGTCAGTTATTAAATATTCTGCATGTTATGTATCTGTATAATCAGATTAAAGAGCATCCGGAGATGTCATTCTATCCAAGAACATTTATCTTTGGTGCAAAGGCAGCGGCAGGATATCAGAGAGCAAAAGAGACAATCAAACTGATCAACTCAGTTGCAGATGTTGTAAACAATGACAGAAGCATCAACGGAAAGATCAAGGTTGTATTTATCGAAGATTATCGCGTATCAAACGCTGAGTTGATTTTTGCGGCAGCAGATGTCAGCGAGCAGATTTCCACAGCATCAAAAGAAGCTTCAGGTACAGGAAACATGAAGTTTATGCTGAATGGTGCTCCAACACTTGGAACAATGGATGGGGCCAATGTGGAAATCGTAGAAGAAGTTGGTATTGAAAATGCATTTATCTTCGGATTGAGCTCAGAAGAAGTTATCAACTATGAAAACAATGGCGGATATAACCCAACAGATATTTATTTCAATGATTGGGAGTTGAAGCGTGTTATTGATCAGCTGATGGATGGAACATATGCAAAGGGTGATCATGAGATGTATAAGAACCTTTACAATTCACTTCTGAATACACAGTGTACAGACAGAGCAGATACATACTTTATCCTGAAAGACTTCAGATCTTATGCAGATGCTCAGAAGAGAGTGGAAGAAGCATATCGTGATCAGGACAGATGGTCAAAGATGGCAATGTTAAATACTGCATGTAGCGGTAAATTTACATCAGACCGTACAATTGAAGAGTATGTAAAAGATATTTGGAAATTGGAGAAAGTAACAGTTCCGTCCGGACAGCCTGAATAAAAGAAGAGGCGATTTATATGTATAATAATATTTATGGTTACAGCTACAGCATACCGGCAGAGGATCCATTTACAGGAATCGGAATGGGAATAATGATGTTTTATATCATTGTAATGCTGTTGATAGGGATTATTTCCCTTGCAAGTTATATCCTTCGTGGTATAGGATTATATACAATTGCAAAGCATAGAGGATATGAGTATGCATGGCTTGCATTTATTCCGTTCTTTAGAATATATCTGCAGGGAAAATTGAGCGGAGACATCACATTTAAGAACAAAACAATGCGTGATACAGGAATTTGGCTTGCAGTCATTCCGCTTATGTACGGCGTTGTGGTTTCGGTCATCTATGGAGTGATGTGTTTATGCGGAATGCTTGCAATATTTAGCATGACGATGCATGTAAGTGCAGGAAGAATTTTAATTCTCATTATGCTGCTCATACTGGCATTTGCCATAGGTTTGGGATATGAGGTCCTTTATAAGACTTTGCGAGTAATGGTCAATTATCAGATTTACCGCAATATGACATCAGGAAATATGGCTGTAGCACATGCGGTGCTCGGAGCACTTTTACCATTGTATGAGTCTATTTGCTTCTTTGTGATGAGAAATCGCGAGCAGAGCAATAATAACGAGACTCATGATGCAGATTCCACAGAGGATACAGAGGAAGAGCAAAAGACAGAAGAACCGCAAGAGGAAATGCCGATTGCAAATGAAGCAGTATCATTAGATACTGGAGATTCTGATGAGGTCGCATCAGACAATGAAATAACAGAACTTTAAATATGGAATATATTAGGACAGCCCTTCATATCATATGATATGGAGGGCTGTTCTGATGAAAAAAGAAGAGATACAACGGAAAATAAAATTCTGGGCATATTTCCTCATAATCCTTATTTTATTTCCATATGTTATGACCGTGTTTATTCATGGGGCGGATATGAAAACAAAATGGAACCAAAATCAAAATTTTGTAAAAGTAAAGCAGGCAGATATAAAAGGCGAGGAAGAAATCATAGAAGTTCCCTGGAATGAATATTTCACAGGAGTGCTATCAGCAGAAGTACCGGTTTCGGCGGAAAGAGAATTTATAAAGGCGCAGGCCGTTGTTGTGCGGACAAAATTGTATCAGATAAATGAGGATGCAAGACAAAATGGAAGAGAAGCTGTATTCGAGGAACAATATTTAACAACGAAAGAAATAGAAAAAAAGCAGATGAATGCTCAAAATGATTCTTATTATGAGAGGCTTATACAAGCTGAGGAAGAAACAAAAAAGCAAGTGTTGTATTATCAGGGGACATATGCATATGTACCGTTTCATCGGTCTAGTAACGGAATGACGAGAAGTTATCAGGAAGTTACAGGGCAAGAAGCATATCCTTATTTGACGGCAAAAGAGTGCCCGGAAGATAAAGAGGCAGAGGATGAACTACAAGTACGGACTATATCGTATCGAGAGGTACAGAAAAAATGTCAGCCATTTTTGAAAGCGGTGGAAGAAAAGGATGCAGATAAGCTCTATAAGTTTTCGGATTTTAAAATAGAAGCTTATGATTCTGCCGGATATGTGTTGCAGATGAAAATAGGAAATACCATTTGTAGCGGAGAGCAATTTAGAGAAGCACTGTCACTCCCATCGAGTTCATTTTCTATAAAAGATGTAAAGGGAGAATTACAGATTAAAACAAGCGGTAATGGACATGGTTTGGGAATGAGCCAGTGGACAGCGAATCAGATGGCAAAAGAAGGAAAATCGTATAGGGAAATTCTGCAGTATTTTTATGAAGGGACGGAAGTTGTGGAGCAGACAATGGAATAAAATCAGTAAATAGGTATAAGAATTCATTTATCTGGTAAAAATATAGCCAGAGGTGATGAATATGAATAATAAAGAGAAAGCTTCATTCTGGAAAAAAAGAAGTGCAGCAGTTGCAGTTGTCATCTGTTTTGTTGCAGTGATTGCAGGTATTGGTACGTATACATTTCGCAATTCTGAGGACAAAATAAAGCAGCAGGTGAAGAATGCTCAGGAGGAAACAAAAGGGACAGAAGAAAAAAGTCAGTCAGTAGGAACAAGTGATATTGTGCTGCCTGAACAAGAAGCAAATACATCTGATACAGAAGAGGATACAGATGAAAATGCGACAGATAATAATGAGAATACAGCAGATAATAATGAGGATGCTTTGCAGGAAACAGAAACATCGGCAAGTACGTATAATGTCTGGTTTGATGAAAATAGTCTTCTGGAATGGCCTGCAAGTGGCGCAACATTAATTGGTTATAGTATGGATCAGACGGTATATTTTCCAACGCTGGAGCAATATAAATATAATCCGGCAATAATCATAGGCGGACAAGTTGGAGAAGAGATTGGGGCGGCAGCACCAGGGATTGTAAGTAATATCGAACAGACTGCCCAGACCGGTATTACGGTAACGTTGGATATGGGAAATGGGTACACAGCGGTTTATGGACAGTTGAAGGAAGTGCCGCTACAGATTGGAGATTATGTGGGAGCAGGAGAACTGATTGGGTATGTGAGTGAACCTACAAAGTATTATTCGGTGGAAGGAGCAAATTTGTATTTTGAAGTGCAAAAGGATGGTGTTCCGGTGAATCCATTGGATTTTATGGAGGGGTAGGGATTATTGATTCACTTGGGTGGCCTACGCAGTCCTTTTGAAAATTATTATATATGGACTTCTTACTCAAGTTCCGTTCGTTAAGAAGTAGATAAGAGAGCTTATATTTGCTAAGAACAAAGAAATTGAATTCAAACTCGGCTCTGTGAGCCTCAAACATGTTCATTCAATTTCTTTAACGCAAATATAAGCTCTCCAACTACTTCTAAAACTCTCTCCAAATTCGCACGAAGTCCATATATAATAATTTTCGAAAGCCGTGTAACGGCACAGGTAGTGAATAGATAGAAAGAAGATACTAGAAACTAGATGAAGTTGTAGTTGTAGTTTTCTAGCGTCTGATGTATCTATATCCTGAGGTTATTTGCTTGTACAGATATCTTTGTGGCAACTGTTGTATCTGCACTGGCTTAATATTCGCTGTTGCAGATGCTTTTTTTGAGACCGATGTATCCGCAACTTACTTTTCTTTAAACTTGCAGATACTTTTCAGCCTGTCTGTCATGTACAATTGCATCTATATCTTGCTTTTTCTATGCCTTGCAGATACTCTCTAGTAAAAATGCGCATCCTCAACTTGCTCTTTATATGCCTCACAGATACTCCTCATCAAAATTTTGCATCTTCAATTCCAAAAATCCATTATCTCAGATATCTTCCCCAATATCCTTTGCGTTGCTAGTTACTTCACAACTTGAGCCAATACATTACTTACCAAAAAATTGATATAAGAAATTTGAGCGAATATGGAGTGAGCGTTGGAGACACTTAGAGCGTAAATTTTTGTGTTAATGAATTTGAACGAACATGTTTAAAGCTGCGTAGCAGCAAGTTTGAGTTCAAATTCATTTGCTTTTAGCAAAAATCTACGCTCTTATGTGTCTCCCGCTCATGGAATCTGAGCAAGAGTTCTTATACCAATTTTTTGTAAGGACCGTATCCCACCCAATGAACTAAACAGCAACTTTAGTTCCACTTCTTTTTATAAATCAAATACAATGGCAATCCCACAAACACCATTCCACCAATCATATTTCCAAGTGTGACAGGAATAAAATTATGCAGACTGTTTAGTGGTGTGAGAGTGGCAATCTGCTCAGCTGTGATGCCGTAAGCATCTTTAGCCTTTGCAACATAGTCGGGGTTAGCAGCTGCCATAATACCAGCCGGAATATAAAACATGTTTGCAACGCAGTGTTCGAAACCGCCAACAACAAATGCACATATCGGGAAGAAAATTGCCCATACTTTTCCGGCAATATCTCTTGCAGAAGTAGCCATTAAGACTGCAAGACAAACAAGGATATTACACAAGATTCCGGATGCGATTCCCTGAACTGGTGAAATAGCAAGTTTTCCGACTGCAACTTTAATTGTGTAAGCACCGAGCAGACCGCCCGAATAGTTCAAGTTTCCGCTGAATACGATCAGAATGTCAACGCATAGAGCACCAATCAGATTACTGAAAAATACAATAATCAGGTCACGGAAAAGTCCTCCCCAAGTTACACGCTTGTCGAAAACATCCATAATAATAAGACAGTTTCCGGTAAAAAGTTCTCCGCCGAGAAAGACAATGAGCATCAGGCCTACAGGGAAAATAGTACCGGCAAGAGCTCTGGCAACTCCGACATTTTCTACAGCGTGTGCAGCGGTGCTGCTTGTTGCTCCGCCGAATGCGATAAATGCACCGGCCATGATGCCGAGAAGAATCATCTTGCCAAGTGGAAGGCGGGTTTTATTTTCACATGCCTTGATACTTAGGTCGATGACTTCGGCAGGGGTATTAAAGTGATTGTCCATCAGTATTTCCTCATTTCTTCAGTTTTTTATCAACCATATGTTAAATAATTAACGGAATTATTCTATACTAGAAAATACTGGAACGCAAGTGTTTGGTGCAATGTTTCTCGATAGATACAAAGCAAAGTCATTATTTTGAGGATGCAGCGTCAGCATCAATAACAGACTGGATCTGCTTCATAAGACTATCGTAGTTTTTCTGTTCGTTGATACCGCCAAGTAATGGCTCTCCAACAATATTTCCATTTCTGTCAACGAGGATAGTAGTTGGGAAAGCTACAATATTTCCAGCATATTTTCCGAGTTCAGAATTTGAATCAAATGTGAGGTTGCGGTAAGAAGCCCCCTGTTTTTCTAAGATTTTTTTAGCTTCTTTTATTCCATCCTGATTGTCATCCAGAGTTTCTGTGTTGATGCCAACTACTTCTCCGTCCATTTCCTTAAGTGTTTCGTTTAATTTGTTAAGCTCAGGAAGTTCTGCTACGCAAGGTTTACAACCGCTGAACCAGAAGTTTACAACTGTAACAGCATTTTTTGAGAAAAGACTTTCATCAACATCGTTTCCGTCAAGATCTTTTCCGGCGAAACCACTGAAGACACTTGAAGAAGAATCGGATTTATCAGAAGCAGATTTATCGGAAGCGGAAACCTCTTTTTCAAGTTTCGCAATTTCTTCCTCGATGCCACGAATTTGCTCAATATCTTTATTTAATATGTCAAGTTCTTCTTCAGTGAAGCTATCCTTGTTTGCTTCAACTGTTTTAGCAAGAAAATCCCCATAGTTTTCATCCATTTCACTGGCAGCAGCATCTTTATTCATAAGACCGAAGAATTTGTTCCAGGCATCCTGATGTTTGGCAAAAAGTTCATTTTCCTGCTGATAAAGAGCATCCAGGCGTGCATTGAGGTCATCGGAAGAATCATTTTTTGTAGTAGCTGCTGTGCTGCTTTGAGTAGATGAACTGTTTTTGTCTGCATCAGAGCTTTTGCTTGTGCATCCTGAAAATGTTAATACCATTGAAAGTGCCATTGTTGTTGCAATAAGTTTTTTGAATTTCATAATTAAAATCTCCTTGTTTTTTATATTATTATTTTGAACCGAAATGTTTTTGTATCGGTTGTTTTAAAAGTTAATTGTTTGTATTCTTTTCTTTGGATTTATCTCAGTCGAGAAGACTCCCACCGCTTTAGGTGGTGAGTAATAACAAATTTGTCTCAGTGGGAGTCCGATCTCCGACTGAGATAAACGCTCCGCGAGGATGCACAGTGATTCTGATAGGAATATGTCAGCTTTGCTGACCAGAATCACGCGCCAAGTCTCACGGACGTTCGACTTTATTACTAAATCCGTATTTATAACAAAGTGCGTCTGTAGGACATGCTTTGATACATTCGCCACATCGGATACACTCTGGATGATTAGGGCTCTCGACTACATTTACATCCATTTTGCAGACCTTACTACATTTCTGACATCCTACACATTTATTATTGTCTACGTTTATTTTAAGGAACGAAACTTTGTTAAAGAGAGAATAAATCGCTCCAAGAGGGCAGATCCATTTACAAAACGGACGGTAAAATAAAATACTAAGGATGATAACAATTGTAAGGATAGAAAATTTAAATGTAAAAAGTTTTCCAAGTGCACTTCGGATACCGGCATTTGTGATAGAAAGCGGAAGTGCTCCTTCTAATACGCCCTGAGGGCAAATGTATTTGCAGAAGAATGGGTCACCCATGCCAAGCGAGTTTGTTACAAGTGCAGGGAGCAGTATAACAAAAACGACAAGAATAATATATTTTACATATCGTAAAGGTTTTAATTTGGCTGTGGAAAATTTCTTGCCGGGGATTTTGTGGAGCAGATCCTGAAACCATCCGAATGGACAGAGGAAACCACAAATAAATCTTCCAAGCAGAACGCCCATTAATATAAAAAATCCTGTTATATAATAGGATATTTTAAATTTGGATGAACCGACCACTGCCTGAAAAGCGCCGATCGGACAAGCTCCTGTAGCCGCCGGACAGGAGTAACAATTCAGACCCGGTACGCAGGCTGTCTTGACATTTCCCTGATAAATAGTTCCTTTGAAAAGGTTTGGCAGATGAATGTTGGTAAGCAGTGTTGCAGCTGCTTGTATCCATCCGCGGAAGCGGCTTAAAGTTTTTGAGATTATATTTTTGTTCTTATCCAATTCCGACACACTCCAAACATAATTTTATTGCTTTGCTAAGTACAACTGCGGCTTCACCACGGAAAATACCATAGAGAAACATGATAATACCGACACAAAATAAGCCGAGCTGCGACCATTTTACTGACTTCAAAATAAAACTCCTTCCTTTCATTTGATGATTTATTGACCTTTCGATATTCGCATTATACAATAGAGGATGTAAAATTTCTGTTAAGAAAATGGAGAAGTTAAATTGAGAATATTAATAGTCGAAGATGAAAAGAATTTGTGTGATATGATAGGAAAAAGCCTGCATAATGCAGGGTACGAAGTGGATCTGTGTTACGACGGTGAGGATGCATTGGAGATGATTTATGCAGAAAAATATGATCTGATCGTATTGGATCTGAACTTGCCAGGAGTGGATGGGATGGAGATTCTTAGGGAACTTCGTAAGGAAAATGAGGAGACAAAAGTATTGATACTTTCTGCAAGAAGTCAGATTGCGGACAAGGTGGACGGGCTCGACGCAGGGGCAAACGATTATATGGAAAAGCCATTTCATTTACAAGAATTAGAGGCGCGTGTAAGAAGTCTGACGAGAAGAAAATTTATACAGAAAAATGTTTGCCTGGAATGTGATGGGGTGAAGTTTGATACGCGGGAACGAATGGCGTATGCGAATGGAGAGAAGGTAGCACTTACCAGAAAAGAGAACGGAATCCTGGAATATTTGTTGCTGAACCAGGGCAGACCGGTGAGTCAGGAAGAGTTGATAGAGCATGTATGGGATTCTTCGGTGGACAGTTTTAGTGGCTCTATTCGTGTGCATATGTCTTCTTTAAGAAGAAAGCTAAAGGCGACGCTTGGGTTTGATCCGATTGTAAATAAAATCGGTGAGGGCTATAGGATAGGAGGCAATTTTAAATGAAAAAAATGTCACTCCAGTGGAGGCTTACAATTATTACAACACTGTTGATTGCTATTATATGCGGATGCCTGACGCTTCTTTTATATAAGAATGGGATTTATTATATTGATTCATTGCAGGATACGGTAAATAGTCAAAGTACAAATCCGGATGAATTATATATTGATATTCCGGATGATGAGTGGGATGATTTTGCAGCGAAATTTTCCATGAAGGTGTACGACAGCAAAGAAGATTATAGGAAGAGAAGTCTTTTGATCACAGTGCTCATAGCAATGTTTGGCGGAGCTGTGACTTATTTTATAAGCGGACGTGCATTGAAGCCACTTCGGGATTTCTCAAAATCTGTTGAAAAAGTGCAGGCTCAGAATCTTACAGACTGTACGATTGAAGGTGGAACTGTTCCAGAGTTGGACAGGCTGAGCGTATCATATAATAAAATGCTCTTAAGATTGTCCGAAGCTTTTGAAGTGCAAAGACAATTTACCGGAAATGCAGCGCATGAGCTTCGAACACCGTTGTCCCTTATGCAGGCACAGCTTGATATTTATAATTCAACAGAGCATCCGGCTAGTGATGAGCAGACAAAAGAAACAATAAAAATGATGACAGAGCAAAATGAGCGTCTTAGTAAATTGGTAAGAACTCTGTTAGATATGAGTGAACTTCAGACGGTGGCACGTAAAGATGAGATAGAACTCAATTCTCTTATCGAGGAAGTGTTAGCGGATCTTGAGCCACTGGCACAGGAAAAAGAAATAAAGCTGGCAGAGGAAAGCGAAGAACTCGTTATGACAGGGAGCGACATTTTGATTTATCGCATGATCTATAATCTCGTGGAAAATGCGATTAAATATAATCATGTTGGCGGGCAGGTACTGGTTAAAGCGGCTCAAAAAGATACGGATATCGTGATTGAGATTGAAGACACAGGAAATGGGATATCCGAGGAGTTTAGAGAAAGAGTATTTGAGCCATTCTTCCGTGTAGATAAATCAAGAAGCCGTGCATTAGGCGGAGTCGGACTTGGACTTGCAATGGTGCGGGAGATTGTGCGCGTGCATGATGGAAAGATATCGATAAAAGAAAATGAATATGGTGGAACGACGTTTGAAGTTGTGCTGTAGCGGCGAGAGCCGGTAGGGACGGAGTCAATAACATTTAGTTAAGCTTTTTTCAAATTAATAGTTGACAAAATCGTAAAAATGTGCGGCACCTTACTGATTATTATAATCAGTAAGGTGCCCTTTGAAGTTAGATATATTTTTACTTCAAGGAGGTACCACACATGTACATGACACCAGCAACTATTCGAAAACGTTTCTTCTCTGTTCTTGAAACAGCAGAGAAAAATATTCATTTGTATGTTAATACTCCAGGTTCAGATATGACCAGACACAGACTCTGTCCTTTTTCTGATACGGTAAAATCTACTCTCTGCCTCACCATGAATAGGACAAATACAGAATTATTTAACTTTTTTATGTCCCAAAACAAGAAAGTTCCATCTAAATCAGCTTTCACACAACAGCGAAAAAAACTAATTGCTGATTTTTTCCCGTATCTTTTAAAATCTTTTAATGAAAAAATTCCTTTTACCAAAACGTATAAAGGGTTTCATCTTGTTGCAGTAGATGGTTCTGATATTAATCTTCCTACTAATAAAAA
>ENA-OWON01000145-OWON01000145.1-gut-metagenome-genome-assembly--contig:-NODE-145-length-43457-cov-8.526556_pt1 | contig 43457 bp, 36 predicted proteins | sample MGYA00248257_ERZ651798 | MGnify/ENA primary metagenome ERZ651798 (study PRJEB26908, sample SAMEA4031708) | gut metagenome | biome: gut; feature: normal infant; material: stool | place: China | collected 2015... | reverse complement strand
GGCCCCGGCGCCCCCGGTGTTCCCGGGTTTTTGTGCCTCTTTTTAAAAAACCCCACAAAACCCCGTCCCCAATGGCTCACTAAACCCCGTCCCCAACCGGCACCCCGGCACCAACCAGCACCCCCGTCCCTCTAAACAACCCCGCTTCTATGGCTTCCTGTAATAGAAAATTCAACCCACTCTGCAATATTGGTTGCATGGTCTCCAATTCGCTCCAAATATTTAGCGATCATGATCAGGTCAAAAATCTCTTTACCTTTGTTTCCTTGTTCTTCTTTGATGAACGCTATCAGCTCTTCGCGGATCTCATCAAAATACTGGTCTACAGTATCATCTTCAAGCATTACTTTTCTTGCAAGCTCAAGGTCCTTCTCAACATAAGCTGTCACGCTGTCACGCACCATCTTACTTGCTGCTACAGACATCTCGTTTAACTTCTTCAACTGCGTTGGGGTATTTCTTCTTGTTGAGATTACGATCTCTGCGATATCAGAAGTCTGGTCTCCGATTCTCTCCATATCTGTGATCATCTTAAGCGCTGCTGAAATCCTACGCAGATCTCTTGCAACCGGCTGCTGCTGAAGTAATAATTTCATACACAGACCTTCAATCTCTTTTTCCAGCTGATCGATCTCTTCATCAGCTTCGATCACTGCCTGTGCCTGCTCCAAATCTCCTTCTGTCAATGCATTTGTTGCGTTGGCGATAGCAACCTCACAAAGCTCACCCATGTGAGTAAGTTCTTCTTCCAATAATTGTAACTGTCTGTCAAATCGATTACGCATAAATCAACCAAACCTCCCTGTAATATAATCTTCGGTTCTCTTATCTGACGGAATAGAGAATAATTTTTCTGTCTCATTGTATTCTACAACTTCTCCAAGAAGGAAAAATGCAGTGTTATCCGATATACGTACTGCCTGTTGCATATTATGCGTTACCATAACGATAGTATAATCTTTTTTCAATTCCAGTGCAAGGTCTTCAATCTTAGATGTAGAAATCGGGTCCAGTGCCGAAGTCGGTTCGTCCATCAGAAGGACTTCCGGCTCTACTGCCAGTGCTCTGGCAATGCACAATCTCTGCTGCTGTCCACCGGACATACCAAGTGCACTTTTCTTTAATCTGTCTTTACATTCATCCCAGATTGCCGCATTTCTCAATGATTTTTCCACAATATCATCAAGCTTTGCTTTTGAACGGATTCCATGCGTACGAGGACCATACGCAATATTGTCGTAAATGCTCATTGGAAATGGATTTGGCTTCTGAAATACCATACCGACACGGCGTCTTAAAAGATTGACATCCATTCCTTTAAATACGCTCTTTCCATCTAAGAGGATATCTCCTTCAATTCTGCATCCTTCCACAAGATCATTCATTCTGTTGATGGATTTGAGCAATGTAGACTTACCGCATCCACTTGGTCCGATAAATGCGGTGATTTTATTTTCTTCGATTTCCATATTGATATTCTTAAGTGCTTTAAAATCACCGTAATATAGATCAATATTCTGAATACTTAATTTTGACATTGTTCTTTCCTTTCTTATGCTTTTGCAAGACGTCTAGCGATCACGCCTGATAATGTATTGATACCGACTACCAGTATCAGCAAGATTACTGCTGTCGCGTATGCCTGGTTCATATACAGACCTTCACTTGACAGGTTATACATATGTACAGCCAGTGTACGTCCTGAACCAAAGATACTGCTCGGCACCTTTGCCACTGTTCCGGCAGTATACATAAGTGCTGCTGTCTCACCTACAATACGGCCGATTGCCAGAATCACACCTGCCAGTATTCCCGGAACAGCTGACGGAAGTACGATACAAAACACGGTACGAAGTTTTCCTGCACCTAAACCAAAGCTTCCTTCGCGAAATGAGTCCGGTACCGATTTTAACGACTCCTCTGTCTGACGCATGATCAATGGAAGAATCATAATTGCTAATGTAAATGCTCCTGCAATCAACGAGAAGCCCCAGCCTAATGTATTTACAAAAAATAACATTCCGAACAGTCCGTAAACGATAGATGGAATACCTGATAATGTCTCTGTCGTCAGTCGGATTATGTCCATAAATTTATTTCCACGTTTTGCATATTCAACCAAGAATACTGCTGCAAAAATCCCAAATGGCACTGCGATCAGTAATGAAAGAAAAGTCATAATGATTGTATTGATAAGTGCCGGCATCAAAGATGCATTTTCCGATGTGTAATGCAGTGAAAACAGTGAAGGTTTAATATAAGGGACTCCATGAACCAAAATATATGCAATCAGGAAAATCAATATCGTAAATGTAATAATTGCTGAGAGCATAACAAGAAGCATCAGAATCATAGACCCCGGATGTGCCAGATACATCTTCATCTTATCCGTAAATGTTGTATTATTAGCTTCTTTACTCACGATCTTTCCCCCTATTCAACAATGCTACACTAAAGTTAATGATCAAAATAAATACGAAAAGTACAACGCCTGTTGCGATCAATGCCTCTCTGTGAAGATCTGTGGCATATCCCATTTCGATTACAATGTTTGCTGTCAAGGTTCGCACTCCCTTGAAAATTCCTTCCGGCATTCTCGCCTGATTTCCTGCTACCATAATCACAGCCATTGTCTCACCGATCGCACGTCCGATACCAAGAACAATTCCTGCGATGACACCGGATTTAGCAGCCGGGATCATAACTCTGAAAATGCTTCTTTCTTTTGTTGCTCCCAAAGCAAGCGAACCTTCATAATACTGTGATGGTACTGCTCTGATCGCAGCTTCTGTTGTTCCGATAATCGTCGGAAGGATCATCATGCCAAGAAGGATTGACGCAGTCAATATACTGCTTCCATTTCCGGATGAGTGAACCACTCCTGCACCTTTCAGTGTTCTTCCAAAATCTCTAATCAACGGAACCAATACTACCATTCCGAAAAATCCATATACAACGGAAGGGATTCCTGCCAGAAGCTCTGTTGCCATTTTCAATGGTCTGTAAATTTGTTTCGGACAATATTTTGCCATAAATACGGATGTCAGAATTCCAATCGGAACACCGATAATGATCGCACCTGCAGTCACATAAATACTTCCGATAATCATTGGGAAGATTCCAAATATTTCATTTTTCGGTTTCCACATTGTTCCGCTTATGAATTTACCAAATCCGATCTCCTTCATTGCAGGGATTCCATTTGCGAAAAGAAAGATACAAATGAGTGCTACCGCCAGCACCGAAGCACAAGCGGCAGCAAAGAACACTCCCTGCATGAATTTCTCAATCCATGCTTTTGATTTCATATTATTCTGCGACCTCATCCCATGTTGTGTATGAACCTGTGTAGATTTCTTTTACCTGCTCACTTGACAGTTCATCTGCTGGGTTATTATTGTTTACGATTACTGCGATACCATCTGTTGCGATTACTGTTGCTTTTAATCCTTCTGATGTCTCTGAATCTTTCAGTTCTCGAGATGCCATACCGATATCATAGCTTCCCTCGATTGTAGATGTCATACCTGTTGTAGAATCTGATGTCTGAAGTTCGATTTCTGCATTTGGATTTACTTTTTTGTAAGCCTCAATCAATTTTTCCATTACTGGTGATACAGATGAAGAACCACCTACTACACATTTTCCTGAAGGAGCTGTTCCAGCGTAATCTGCTGCATCATCATTTGAAATATAACCGTTGTCTGAGATTACCTGCTGTCCGTCTTTGCTCAGGATATAGTCAATGAAATCTTTTGCAACTTCATTTGTCGGGTCACCTTTTGTTGCGATGTTAAATGGTCTTGATACTTTGTAGCTGCCATCTTTGATGTTTTCCTCTGTTGCTTCTGCTCCATCGATTTTCAATGCCTTTACACTGTCATCCAAAGAACCAAGTGATACATATCCAATAGCGTAATCATCTTTTGCAACTGTTGTTAACATAACGGATGTATTGTTTGTAATCTGTGCATCTTCAGTTGTCATATCAACTTTCTGATCACCCTGTTTTTCTTCAATTCCAAATAACTCGATAAATGCGCCTCTTGTACCTGAACCATCTTCTCTTGATACGATTGAAATATCATTTGAGCTGTCCCAGTCACTTGCCTGATCCTGTGATGCTGAATCAGAATCTGTATTTGCTGCAGCCGAACTGCTTCCGCATCCTGCCATCATAACTCCTGTCATTCCTACTACTGCTAATACTGCAACTAATTTGTTCATTTTCATTTTTACAAATATCTCCTTGTTTTTTAAGCTATATTTTGTTTACAGGTTGTATAATACTGGGGTCTTGTAAAATGTAAAAATGGATGTTTGTTAAATCTGTGTAAAAATGTTTTACTTTTTCATCTTAGGCTCAAAAATCCAGGATGCAATGTAGCCAAATATCAGCGCCGCCGCTGTACCTGCCGCCCCTGCGGTAAATCCTCCCTGGAAACATCCAAGCAGTCCGTTTTTTTCAACAGCTTCTTTTACGCCCTGCCACAATGTATTTCCAAATCCAAGCAGCGGAACGCTTGCCCCGGCCCCGGCAAATGTTTGGAATGGTTCGTATAAATTACAAAATCCAAGTACTGCACCACTGCAGACTAAAAGTACCATAATCCTTCCCGGCATCATTTTCGTGCGGTCCATCAATATTTGAACCAATGCGCAGATTGCGCCTCCTACCCAAAATGCGTTAATATAGTCCATATCTTTTCTCCTCGCTTTTTTAATTACAATGCTCCAATACAATTCCATGTGCAATTCCCGGCACACTTGCGCCTTCATTAAAACTGACTGTCGACATCAATGCTCCTGTCGGTACGAATAGGATTCGTTTCCATTCTCCTTTTTCTATCTTTGGTAAAATATAGGACGCAAGCGTGACTGCCGCACATCCGCACCCGCTTCCTCCTGCATGTGTATCCTGCTCCTTTGCATCAAATATAAGCATCCCACAGTCCAAATGTTTTTCCTGCAAATCTACACCTTTTTTATAAATCATATCTAACAATAGCTTTTGTCCCACAGCTCCTAAATCTCCTGTAATGATCCGATCGTAATCTTCTGCCTGCCGCTCAAAATCCTTTAGATTCATTAAAATTGTATCCATGGCTGCCGGAGCCATACACGCTCCCATATTCTGTGAATCTTTCAATCCATAATCTACAATTTTTCCAATCGTCACGCCACTAATCCGCACGTGACTTATGGATGCATCTTTGGCAACAATAAAAGCGCCGCTCCCTGTCACAGTCCAATGTGCAGACAATGGTCTTTGACTTGCATACCCAAGCGGAAAACGAAATTCTTTTTCTGCACTTCCAAAATGACTCGAGGTTACAGCCAGCATAGCCTCTCCGTATCCTGCCGCCACTGCCATTGAGCTAAGCGCCAGTGCTTCCCCCGATGTAGAACATGCTCCATACAATCCAAATGTAGGAATCTGCAGACTTTCCGTTCCCATCGAAGTGGCAATCCCCTGTCTTAGCAAATCTCCACCATACAAATATCGTATCTGCGATTCATTCATATTTACCTTTTGCAAAGCAAGTATACAAGCCTTCCGCTGCATATTACTCTCCGCTTCTTCCCATGTTTTTCCTCCAAACAAATCATCTTCCGCATGAAAATCAAAGCGTTTTCCAAGTGGCCCTGCAAATTCTTTTGAGCCGACTACAGACGCTGCACTTATAATATAAGGTGCTTTCCGAAAACGGATGCTCTGCTTTCCACAAATCAACATTTCTTTCTCCAAATCATCACCCTCGTTTCCTGAAGTTATTCACTTCATTTTGTTTTTTTGGTTATTTATTCTCTTTCTTTGCCTTAGTTTTCCTCTCTTCTGCAAAATATATTCGTGCATAGAATTGTTTGGATTTGTAAATGCTATGTTTTAGGAAATTTTATTGGTAGGAATATCATTTGAAATTTAGTAGAAAGAAGGACTTCTTTATGACTCCATTAGAAAAACAGATAAAAGAAAAGCAATATCAGGATTATGTAAAACAACATACCCCCGTCCATAATGTCTGGACAAATATGCTCAAAGCCTTTTTAACCGGCGGAAGCATCTGCACCCTCGGACAGCTGATTTCAAACTATTGTAAGACTCTGGGCTTATCTGAAAAAGATTGTGGTGCCTGGACTGCTATAGTTCTTGTTCTGTTCAGTGTTATCCTAACCGGACTGAACGTGTATTCCAAGATTGCAAATTGGGGTGGTGCCGGGGCACTCGTCCCAATAACCGGATTTGCCAATTCTGTTGCCGCCCCGGCGATTGAATATAAGAAAGAAGGCCAGGTTTTTGGAATCGGGGCGAAGATTTTTACAATTGCCGGACCTGTACTGCTGTATGGCGTGGTTACAAGTTGGGCGCTGGGGGTGGTTTACTGGGTTGCTTTCTATTTAGTTCATTAAGTTGCTATTTAGTTCACGACAGCCCCAAGCAAGAAAAAGACTATGCACTCCTGCTCAGCTTCGTCGGGCAAGCCCGACTCCAATTCGCTGGATTGCATAGTCTTTTTCTTGCTTTGTGGTGTACTGTGATCGAAATAGGTGGAGCGATGATGGATTTACTTTTGAACGAACGTGTTCGAAGCTGCGTAGCAGTAAGTTTGAGTTCAAATTCATTTGCTTTTAGCAAAAATACACGCTCTTATGTGTCTCCCGCTCATGGAATCTGAGCAAGAATTCTTATATCAATTTTTTGTAAGGAACGCATCCCCACCCAGTGAACTAAATAGCAACTTTAATCCTGCTTTTCTGATAAAATTTCATCAATAATCGGTTGGATTGCTTCCACGTCTTCCTCTAATTCATCAGCTATTGCTTCGACACTCTTTCCTTTTGCAAGTTTTTTATGAACTAATTGTTTAAAAAGTTCTTTTTGACCAGATTCAAATCCCTCTGTTCGTCCAGCTTGCCTGCCTCTTTCTTCTAATGCTTGTAATCCTTTACACATCTGCATCTGTTCTCCCTCACTTTCTGATTTTAATGCCTGATCAATAATTTTCTGTGACTTGGTAACTGAACCAATTACCAATGCCAGTTCTGTATCAATCGGTTTATTTTTGTAGCGTTTATTAATTTCTGCATAATCTTGCTTATAAATGGAACGAACAAGATCAAATACAGTATTTATATCTTGATTTTGAAAATGTAAATTTTCACTGTTCTTTACCTGTACAAGATTCATCTTATAGTCTGCAACTATAGACTTTAATTCTTCTGGAATATTCAGCATGTCGATAAGACTCAATGGTCCATCCCAATCATCTTCACCATAATAAACACAGATACTTATCATTGGATGTAAGCGGTCTTCTTTCTTTAATCCGGATAAAAATTCACCGGGTGTCTTTAACCGCTTCTCTTTGCGATTCACGGCAATGATTTCATTACATTCTTTCAAGTATGTAAGTGAATCATTTAACATATGTCGCAATGGCATTGCATAATGCACGTTGTCCTGATTCTCAAGTCCCCAGATTATGAAATCTACACCACATGCTGTCTTTTTCACAACATCAAATACTTTCTGAATTGTTTCTGCGTGACCATTGATTTTCAGAAGCGATGAAAGATCTGTATCCGCCTCTACTAACTCTTCCGGTTTTAATACTTGTTTGCCATTAAATAATACAGTATTAAATAAATCAGCAAATCGATCATTGTTCCGCCAGAATGCCTTCAGTATCGTGTCTGGTTTTACTTTATTTTGTCGTTTCGTCTTTGGTTCCTCCCTTTCTTTTGCAGGAGGACTCTTCCTATTTTCTAATTACGTTCAGTCCTCATCTGCCTTTTTACTTTTGTTTTTGGTATTAAAGCATAGATTTCTGAATTGTGATTAGATTATAGATGGTGTGTTACACCTTAGAATTCATATAGAAATATGCTTTGTAGGTAGTTTAACATATGTGCTTCTGTGATTGCAAGAGATAAGAATCAGTTTCCATTTTGTTCATTAAATGGCAATACGTTCTTTACAAAAAATTACACTCTAAGTGTCTCCAACGCTCACTCCATATTCACTCGAATTTCTTATACCAATTTTTTTGTAAGTAATGTATCGGCGCAAGACGGGAATTAAATAGAATTCAAAGGATATTGAGCGGCTATATCTGTGATAATAGGTTTTCTGGAATTAAAGATGCAAAATGTTGATGAGGAATATCCGCAAAGCATTGAAAGGGCAAGTTGAGGATGCAGAATTTCAATGAGAAGCATCCTCACGTTATCGAAAACGTGGGATGTAGATGTAAAATTTGCGAAGGAAGTATCTTTAAATCCCAGATAAGGCAAGATGCAGATGAAATTTACATGATGGATAGGCTGAAAAGCATCTGCAAGTTTAAAGAAAAGTAAGTTTTCGTCATCGCTCCACCTATTTCGATCACAGTACACCACAAAGCAAGAAAAAGACTATGCAATCCAGCGAATTGGAGTCGGGCTTGACCGACGAAGCTGAGCTGGAGGAATGCATAGTCTTTGCTTAGAGGCCATCGTGAACTAAATAGCCACTTAATGAACTAAATAGCAACTCATACTATCATATACTGCATCATTTCATAATGCAACCTTCCACCTTCTACAATATTCTCCGGCAGCAATGCTCTGGCAACTAACTTTAAGTCATCTTCTGGTTTATCCACTCTTCGCAAATGTGCGTAATCACCATCAATTGCTTCTACTATGTAATCACATACTAACATCTCTTTTATTTCTCCTTATTTTCTCGAACTATTCATCGCAACATACTATTAACCTGCAATGTTTTATATCATACACAACTGCATAGAATCCTGCAAACACTACTATTGTCACAGTTGTGCAAAGCATAATTCTCCAAGTCATCCATCAATGTTCTTCCTTTTCCTGCCCATTTTTTCAAGTCATCTGGAACTACATTCAATTCCTTATTTTCTTGCTCCACAAGAACAAACATATCCATCTACTACTGTTTCATCCCATGCTGCACTATCCTGCACCCAACGTGTTCCATACACTGCATCATGATGTACGATTGTTGTCACTGGACGTGTGCCATATTCAATATGCCAGCCACCTCCCTCATATGCTAATGCATGTGCTTTTGTATGTTCATCTATACAATCTGTAATATCTGCTCCACACACGTTGCAACATTCCCATGCATAATCCTCGTATGTAGTTACTGGTTCATCCCATGCAGCCTGCACTACATACTGTTCGTTGTGTCCGGTTGCTTCATGATGTACCACATGTGTCTGTGCTACATAATTGTGCTGATGTGCCGGCTTTGAAGGTTTTTGTGTAGAATTTCCTTGATTACTTCCACTGTTTGTATTTGTTGACGGCTTTGATGTTGAAGGTTTTGTTTCAGCTGGTTTCGAAGCTGCAGGTTTTGAAGCTGCAGGCTGTGATGGTGTTGCAGTATTGGTTGTATTATCCTGCTTTTTATCGGAAGAAGAGCTTTCTGTTTTACTTGAAGTATCTTTCTTTGTCTCCTCTTTCTTAGAATCATCCTTCTTTGAAGTATCCTCTTTCTTTGTAGTCTCTTCTTTTTTCTTATCTGTTTCTTCTTTCTTTGTATCGTTTGAAGCAACTTCTTTATCGTCTTTTACTTCTACTTTACTATCATCTCCAACAACTGCCGAACCATTATTAAGCAGATCATCCGCTTTATCTTTATCGGCTACAATAACATCTACTGTATCTTTGATGGTATTCTTGTCACTTTCCTGCTTATTATCAGTTGTTGTCTCTTCTTTCTGATCAGCAGTTTCATCTTTCAGTTTCACTGTAATTGTAAGCGGATATGTTCCTGCCTTGGTTGAGTCCACTTTGCTATCGTCCACTGTGACAGATTCTACGTTATCTTTTTGGCTTTCTGTTACCATGCTGCTTACGGCTTTTTCCATATCCAGATTTTTTGCATCTTTTACAATTACAATCTTATCCACTTTTTCAATATATTTTTTGATAGCGTCATGATTTGATGTTGCTTTCTTTGTTGTTGCTACAGTTGTTGTCTGAACTTTTTTACTTTCTGTTGTTTTGTTCTCTCCACATCCAACTACTGATGTAGAAACAAACAAGGCTGCTAACATAACTGCGACTATTCTTCTTTTCATTTCTCATTCTCTCCTTTTCTTGTGTCTCTGTGTACCGAATTTCGGTACAACTATCTAAATTCGTGGTGCCGTATTTTTTATTTTTTTAGGTTTTACTTCCGACACTGGAACAACAAACCCTTCCATAAGCTTTTTATATTCTTCCTGCTCACTCTTGAAGAAAGAAAACAATTTTTCATATTCTTCTTGTTGCTGTGCGACATTTAAGCACTCATAATATTCTGCTTTTCTTGTATCTTCTATAATCACCGGAGCAATCCGGTTCTTCAAACATTCCCTAAATACAATGATTCTTCCAACCCGTCCATTTCCATCTTGAAAAGGATGTATTTTTTCAAATTTTGCATGGAGTACAGCAATATCTTCAATGCTATGATTTTCTTTTGCATTATAGGATTCTAATAACTCCTGCATATCATCTTCTACACATGCAGGAAGAGATGTTTTTATATCCGAAGCAGTATTCATTCTATTTTTATATTCCCCGACCGGATAACCATTCGCCAGATCCTCAAATACTCCTGCTTTCAGATAATAGTGATACTCTTTAATCAATGTCTGACTCAGTGTTTTATCATACGTTTTCAGCATATGATTAAACATTGTAAAATGTCCTGTCGTTTCCTCAATATCTTTGATTCGAAAGATTGTACCATCTGCTGTGATTGTTCCAGTCTCAAAAATAGATGCTGTCTGTTTCTCTGTTAATGTGCTTCCTTCAATCTTGTTTGAATTATAAGCCAACTTACGCTGTGTATAAGCATAAATGCCACCTCTGTCATTTTTCTCCGATTCTATTTCAAATCGTTTTAGCAATAAGTCCACCAATTCTCTTGTTTCCACTTTCTGCTCACCTTTTTTTATTATTTAATTTGTATCGAATTTCGGTACAGGATATTTATGAATAATTTTCTCATATCCTTATCCTCGTCGCTCTACTAATAAATCTAATCCCAAAGTGTTTATCAACTGGATAGTTTTTTCAATCTCAGCTGTTGGTTTTCCACGTTCCACATCAGAAATAAAAGTCACCGAAAGGCCTGTGAAATCCGATAAGTAAACTTGCGTATAGCTTAATTCTTTTCTTCTTTCACGAATAGCTTGGCCTAATGATTTTGAGTCTGTTATTTTCATATTTTCTCCTTTATATGCCGTACGACTAAATATTTTGTATCTTTAATTTATTATGCCATACGGCTAAATAATATGACATTATTATATTATTAGCCGTACGGCTGTGTCAACTTTTCATTTTACTTTTTTAATAGATAAGATTTGCAGAACAATCCAAGAAATAATCGCATAACTGTTGCTAAAAATATTGATAACAATATTATCATATGTCATATTCAAATGGAACTTTCAGATTGATTTCTAAAGCTGACTGCAGTAAAGTAAATGTATCATTTACAGTCTTATAAACATATAATTGATTTATTACGTTGAAAGGAAGTGGCTTATGAAGAAAAAAAGAATTATTATAACTATCGCTATAATTATAATTAGCATAATCCTTCTTTACTTTATTAAGGTACGAGTACAAAACAGTGCCGCCAAAGAAATAATTAACAATCTTGCAAGAGAAAACTACATGTATACCAAAACTGTTTCATCCGAACTTCACAATGAAAAAGCTGAAATAATTTGGGAAGGAACAATCACCGCTGAACCATACGTTGGAATAGAGACATGTGTTTCTAATGGATCTGCATTAAGTAAAATCTATTCTTATGAAGAGAATGGAGCAATATATCAACGTATGCAAATTCAATCCGGCCAAACCGGCAACGGACAATATTTATGGACTCCCAAAAGCAACGGTGTAAAATTAAATCAGATGTATACTGCTCCTAATTTAAAATATAAATATGAAGGAAAAGAAAAGTTCAATGGAAAAAACGTTGCATTATATACATCTTTTTATAATACACAAGTCAGCTATGAATCCAATACAAATTCTGAAAATAAAGCAACTTTAGATACGATTGTATATCTGAAATTTTATTTAGACATGCAATCTAAAGAAGTAGTCAAAATTCAATGGGATGAAAGTAAATATGATACAGACCAACAAGTATTGCAAAAAATGTGCGAAGAGAATTTATCGGAGACCGATGCCAGAAAAGAAGTAAACGAATCTGGTGCGTACAAAGTAATCACAACTATCACTATAACCGAACGTGGAAAAAAGATCTCAATTACTAAACCGGACATATAAATATCTCATTCGTTGCTGTTCACAGGTACTGTGAACAGTAACTCTCATTCTCAACAAGGGCGAAAAACCAACAAACTTTGTGAAACATCAAAAACAAGAACTGACTATGCGATCCAGCGAATTGGAGTCGGGCTTGCCCGACGAAGCTCCCGCAGGAGGGCATAGTCAGTTCTTGTTTTTTTAGTGTTTCGAAAGTGAGGTCGTTGCTGATATTTTCTTAATTCACAATCTTATAGTACTCTCTTGCCGTCACGCCATACACAACGGCATAGAATCCTGCAAACACTACTATTGTCACACCTGTGCAAAACATAAACAGTGTCTTGTTTGCCAGATCCAATAATGCCAGTAATTTCATCACAACAGGAAATGCGACCATCACATGAATCACCGCTGTGATAAGTGGAAGGAAAAATACGCTTAACACCTGATTTTTAATAGAATATTTCACTTCTTTTTTACTCATCCCTACTTTCTGCATAATCTGGAAGCGTTCCCGGTCATCGTAGCCTTCGGATATTTGCTTGTAATAAATGATTAAGACTGTTGCTACGACAAATAAAATCCCCATGTAAATTCCGATGAATAAGAGACTTCCATAGAGTTCGTAAAATGAATTTTCACTCATTTGTCTGTTTTGGAACTCCACATTAGAAAGCTCTGGATATTCATTTTGCATATTATGGATTACGTTTTCATACTTGTTTGCATCACCCGACATATTGAAACGTACAGTATGATTCAGTGCAGCTAAAATATCTATATATTCTGGTTCTATTCCTTTTGTGTTTGACACAATCTCATACAGCATTTTCTGAACCTGTTCTTTACTTGAACAAATAATATAATAGGTTCCGAATGCACCTGCTTTATTTTTCGGCTCGGCTTTTAATTCATTTAATTCCTGCGCTATTTTATAAGTCCGGTCATTTATCTTTACACTATTTTCTCCATAAGTTCCATTGGTCCGATAAATCATCACTTCATCATCTTTCAATGAAACCTGTTTCTTTTCTATCCGATTATAATCTTCGACCGGAATTAGATTTACAATAAAGAGAGTTGCTCTTCCATAATTTGTCACTGGAGTTAAATTTAATGTGTCACCATTCTGGGTTCCTGATAATGCTCCATAATCGTATTCAAATCTGGATGAAATCTTTACCCCTTCTTTTTCTGTTCTATCAATCAGCTCATTTATCAACATTTTTGTTTTTTCATCCTGAGATTGCATCGTAATGCTAGAATCCTGTGGGAATCTTGCCTTTAAAATATCTTCCATTCCGGCATAAAGTGACACTGTTGTCGAAACCATGATCAGCACCATTGTACTTAAAATGCAAATATTCGCAAGTCCAACCGCATTTTGCTTCATGCGGTATATCATGCCGGATATTGTTGTGAAATGCTTTGGCTGATAGTAAAATTTTTTATTCTTTTTCAACATTTTCAAAATTGCAATACTGCCTGCTGTAAAAAGTGCATAAGTTCCCACGATTACACAGACAACTGCAACAAAAAAGTGAGAAAGGGCATCAAGCGGGTGCTCTGTTGTAATAGCAAGATAGTACCCTGTCCCGAGTGCTGCCACTCCGACCAGCGTTAAAAACCATTTTGTTTTTGGCTCTTTTTCTCCTTGATTTCCTCCATGTAAAAGTTCGATTGGATTTGATAATTTAATCTGCAATAAATTATACAGAAATGAAAGTGAAAAAATCACAACAAATAGCAATACTGTATCTCTCACTGAGCTCAGGCTGATTGCGAATGCCATCGACACTTTGCTGTGCAGGATTTTTAATAAAATAAGATACATCAGTTTTCCGAATATCACGCCAAATACGATTCCGGCTACAATGCTAACTCCGGCTGTTATGAGCATTTCTATCAACATCATTTTCGATATATGCGATTTTCCCATTCCTAAAATGTGATATACCCCAATTTCTTTTTTTCTTCTTTTAATCAAAAAACTATTTGTATAAAATAAAAAGATCAAAGAAAAAATCATCACCACTGCGACTGCATAACGTAAACATATTTGCATCGTAACTTCTTCGACACTTTCGCTTCTGCTAAGTGCGTCAATCATGTAAAACATCATGACGCATAATACTGCCGTGAAAATGTATGGGACATATGTCTTTCTATTATTTTTCAAATTTGTAACTGCAAGTTTCGGATAAAGTGTATTATTCACTCTCCTCACCTCCTGTTGTCAACACTGTAAGTGTATCTGCGATTTTCTGATACAGCTGTTCACTGGTGAGATTTCCTCTGTAAATCTGATGAAATACTTCTCCATCTTTGATAAATAAGATTCTGTTTGCACTGCTTGCCGCTTTTACGCTGTGAGTTACCATTAATATGGTCTGCCCGTCCTGATTGATCGTAGTAAATAAATTCATGAGACTGTCTGCCGCCTTTGAGTCCAATGCTCCTGACGGCTCATCTGCCAAAATCAGCTGTGGTTTTGTAATCAGTGCTCTTGCTATTGCCGCTCGCTGTTTTTGACCGCCTGACACCTCATACGGATATTTATCTAAAATCTGTGTGATTCCCAGCTTTTCTGCAATCGGAGCCAGCCGTTTCTCCATCGTATTATATTTTGCTCCGGACAATACAAGCGGTAAATAAATATTATCTTTTAATGAAAATGTATCTAACAGATTAAAATCCTGAAATACGAATCCCATATTTTGTCTGCGAAATGCTGCAATATCTTTTTCTTTTAAGTTTCCCAGATCATTCCCTTTCAAATATACTTTTCCTTCTGTCGGTTTATCCAATGCTGCCAGTATATTTAAAAGCGTTGTTTTTCCCGAACCGGACTCTCCCATAATTGCGACATACTCTCCGGATTCTACTGAAAAATTCACATTTTTCAAAGCCTCAACCTGATTGTTTCCAAACCTTGTCGTATATATTTTCTTTACGTTTTTTACTTCCAGTAATGCCATTTTTTCCATCCTTTCCCAACGTTTTTCTTTTTTACAAGGCTTATTATAGAAAAAAGGAAAATGTGTTTCCATCGAAATAGATTACATTTTCCTCTCGTATCTTACATTATTGTAAGATTGCTTATTCATACTCTTTCATGCTTATTCAATCGTCCATTCTTCTCTTGCAAGATCCAGATACACCTTTGTCCCCTTATCTACCTCCGACTCAATCCAAATTTGATGGTTCAGCCGTTCCATAATCTTCTTACACATATACAATCCTATTCCTGTTGATTTCTTGTCGGCTCTTCCATTATAACCTGTGAATCCTTTTTCAAATACTCTTGGCAAATCTTCCGCCTGAATGCCGATTCCGGAATCTTCAATCACAAGACATTTTTTATTTTCTTTTTCTTCTGTATAAATAAAAATCATTCCGCCGTCTTTCGTATATTTTAGTGCATTGGAAAGAACCTGCTCCAGCACGAACTGCAGCCATTTCTCGTCTGTGACGATACACTGCGAAGTTTTTGCGTACTGCAAATGTATTTTCCGCAAAATAAACATCTGTGAATATTTTCGGATAACCTGCCTTACTATGGCATCCAATGAATATTTCTCAAACTTCAAATCTCCTGACATTTCTCCCATTCTAAGATATGTCAGCACCATTTCTACATATTGCTCAATTTTAAATAATTCCAGTTTGATTTCTTTTATATACTTTTGTTCCGGGTATTCTTCCTCTAATATCTGCTGTAATACATGCATGGCAGCAATCGGTGTCTTAATCTGGTGTACCCACATACTATAGTAGTCTGACATTTCCTGTTTGAAAATGCGTTCCTGAGATTTTAATTCTCCGTTTTGTTCCTTCAGATTTTTTATAATATTCTGATAATCCTGCTCTGATAGACGTTTTTGGAATTTGAAAAATTGTAATGTCAAATTGAGCAGGAATAAAACAGTGGAAAGCAATAAACCATATTGAATTGCATCTGTCCTTACATCATACAGGAATAGTACTATAACAAATAATAGCATGCTTCCGATATAACACAGCAGCTCGTTCTGTTTTGATTTCAAAAACATTTTTATCATGCTTCCACCATATATCCAATACCTTTTTTTGTAAGAATCACATTTTTCAATCCCATCCTTTCCAACTTCCTTCGAAGTCTTGCAACATTGACCGTCAATGTGTTATCATCTATAAATTCGTCGCTCTCCCAGAGCCTTGTAATAATATTGTCTCTGGATATAATCTTCCCGGCATTTTCTATAAGCATCTGTAAAATGCGGAATTCATTTTTGGTCAACTCCATTTTCTGCTCTTGATATTGAAGTGTTGCATCTGAAAGATTCAAATATGCACCATGCCATTCTAACATGTTGGTGTTTCCTCTGAATTCATATGTTCTTCGCAAAACAGCCTGTACCTTCGCCGTTACCACCGCAAAATCAAATGGTTTTTCGATAAATTCATCCCCGCCCATATTCATTGCCATCACAATATTCATATTATCATTCGCCGATGAGAGGAAAATAATTGGAACTTTTGAAATCTTTCTGATTTCCTGACACCAGTGAAATCCATTAAAAAATGGCAATACAATATCCAGCAATACCAATTGTGGTTCATTTTTTGCAAAGCTATCCATAATATTTTTGAAATCAGTGATACACTCCACCTCATAATCCCATTTTTCAAGATGGTTCTTTAAACCATTTGCAATAGTCGTATCATCCTCCACAATTAATATTTTATACATAATACACCTCTTCTTTACACAATTGTATACTGCAACATCTCATAATGCAGTCTTCCGCCTTCTACAATATTTTCCGGCAATAATGCTCTCGCAACTAATTTTAACTCTTCTTCTGGTTTGTCCACTCTTCTTAAGTTGACGTAATCTCCATCAATTGATTCTACTATATAATCACATACTAACATTTGTGGTATCTCCTTCACATTCGTTTACTTTTTTGATTTCTCCCTCACATAATAGCATATCTTTCTTCTAATTACATCTAAATATTTCATTCTACGTCATTGCCGGCTTCTTCCCTGCATATACTAATAAAAAACGAGGTCCCGCCATGTCCAATTCTCTCTGTAAAGAACGTATTCTTTCCGAAGACTATCGTGACTTCATCCTCGATGGCATCCAGACTTCTTTTCTCTCTGATATTGCCTTGCAAAATTCCTGTATACAAAATGCGGATTTTGATTATCGCTGTATTTATATTTCTGCCATTCAGGCCGAACCCATCACATTAAAGCAATTTCCTTACGCTTCTATTCCGAAATGCTATGCCCCTATTAGTATGGAAACGTTAAACCAAACCGGTATTCTCTCAATCCAGAATTATCCTACTCTGCAATTGAAAGGTAAGGGTGTCTTGATTGGTTTTTTAGACAGTGGAATTGATTATTTAAGCCCTCTTTTTCGTAATCTGGACGGTTCGACTCGAATTCTTTCTATATGGGATCAGACGATTCAAACAGGAACTCCTCCTGACAATTTTTATTATGGCTCTGAATATACACAACCACAGATTAATGATGCACTTGCATCAGAACAACCGCTGAAAATCGTTCCTTCACAAGATGTCGAAGGCCATGGGACTTTTGTTGCCTCTCTTGCATGTGGTGGCGGTGCCCCGCAGGAAAATTTTCTTGGGGCTGCCCCGGAATCGACTCTCGCTGTTGTAAAATTAAAACCTGCCAAACAATATCTCCGCGACTATTATTTTATTGCTGATTCTGCAACAGCTTATCAGGAGACTGACATTTTGCTTGCTATAAAATATTTATCTGACCTTGCTGCAAAATATAAACTGCCACTTATTCTCTGCATTGCACTCGGCACAAATTCCGGTGGACATCTTGGCTTGCTCCCACTCTCTAATCTTCTGGATCTATATGCATCCAAGGCAAATATCATTCCTGTTACCGGCGTAGGAAATGAAGCAAATGGCAGACATCATTTTCAATATACTCTAAAAAATATTGCTGATAGTGCAACAGTGGAAATCCGTGTAGGTGAAGGAGTTCCCGGATTTACGCTGGAGCTTTGGAACAGTATTCCTAATGTTCTTGCTTTTTCCATCGTTTCTCCTTCCGGTGAAACCCGTGGGCGAAATACAATCCGCACTACAGAACGTGATGAATTTCAGTTTTTACTAGAAGGCACAACAGCTATTGTTGATTATAAATTATTGGTAGAGCGAACCAATCAGGAGCTGATTTTCTTTCGCTTTCAAAAACCTTCTCCCGGTATATGGAAAATCATCGTTTCACCACTTCGCATAATTGACGGGCTATTTCATATGTGGCTTCCGTTAAGCAGTTTCATCCAAGGGGAAGTGTTCTTTTTGAATTCGAATCCTTATTATACAATCACAAATCCCGGAAATGCTTCCCGACCGATTTGTGTTTCTTATTACGATGGAAATACAAATGCGATTGCTTTGGATTCTGGACGAGGATATGACCGCTACGATGGAATCCATCCTGATTTCACTGCCCCCGGCATTTCTATTCTTGGTTCGTTACCAAACAATCGTTTTGCCGTCCGCTCCGGCTCTAGTCTGTCCGTTGCCATTACCGCCGGTGCATGTGCCCTTCTTCTGGAATGGATTCTTCTTCAACTTGGTGTAGAAAGTGTCGATACCACACAGATTAAAAGTCTTTTTGTCATCGGTGCAACAAGACCTTCTACTATGACTTTTCCTAATCCGGAATGGGGGTATGGACAGTTGAATTTGTTTCGTACATTTGAAGAATTGAGGAATTACTAAACCTCTGGTAAGCCGCTGGGGAGTTTTTGGCTTGATTAGTGTCCCCTGTGACTTATTCATTATTCTAAAAGAAAGTTAAAATAAATAAAAAGTGTGTTGCAGATACTGTCAAACTTCTCTGTAACACACTTTTCTGAAATTATTCTAGTCCAAATCTTTTCCATTCGACTCAATTACTTTTTTATACCAGTAATAAGAATCTTTTTTGTAGCGGTTATATGTTCCGTTCCCATAATCATCCGCATCCACATAAATATATCCATAACGTTTCGTCATGTCTGCGAAACTTGCAGAACAAAGATCTACACACCCCCATGAAGTATAACCTAATAGCTCCACACCATCATCAATTGCTTTATCCATCGCTTTTATATGTTCCCTCAAATAATCAATACGATATGCATCATGCACCGAACCATCTTCTTCAAGAACATCTTTAGCTCCCAAACCATTTTCTACAATAAATAATGGCAATTGATATTTATCATATATTCGATTTAATGTTATTCTAAGTCCTATTGGATCAATCCCCCATCCCCATTCTGTCTGTTTCAAATATGGATTTACTAAACTTTTCACCAAATTACCCGGAGCCTCAGCCTTACCTGGTTCTGCACTTACAACATATGACATATAGTAACTAAATGCCAAATAATCCACGGTACCTTCTTTTAATATCTGTTCATAATTATCCACGAAATCAATGATAATATCATTATCTCTAAAATAATTTAATAAAAATTTAGGATAACTTCCTCTTGCCATAATATCAAAAAATGACAAATTAATCTGGTCATCAATCATATTTGCCAGCACATCCGTCGGCTTGCATGTTTCTGCATAACATTCCAAGCGAGCAATCATAGCTCCAATCATACACTGAGGTGCTGTCTCATGTGCATATTTCACAGTAAGCGCAGATGCAATCAATTGATGATGCAATGCTTGATATTCACAAGACAATTTATTTTTTTGTGATTTTTCAACAAACATTCCGGAGCTTACAAATGGTGTACACAAAGTCGCATTAATCTCATTAAATGTAATCCAATATTTCACTTTATCTTTGTACTCATCAATTAATGTCTTTGTATATTTCACAAAGTAAGAAATCATTTTCTGACTTTCCCATCCATTAAATTTTTCTGTCAAATGAACCGGATTTTCATAGTGAATCATAGTAACTAAAGGTTCAATTCCATACTTATGTAATTCATCAAACACATCGTGATAAAACTTTAACCCTTCTGGATTTGGAGTCTCTTCCTCACCGGTAGGATACAACCTTGCCCACGAAATAGACATACGGAACACTTTAAATCCCATCTCTGCCATTAGCTTAATATCTTCTTTGTAATGATGATAAAAATCAGCGCCTCTGCGGTAAGGAAGATTATATTCACTTTCATTTTCACGTATTGTTTTATATCTTTCCCAGGACACATCATCCGTACACTGATTACCAATTCGCTTTTCTACTGAAATAAAATCAACAAAATCTAATTGTGATTTTCCTCTTCCCCCTTCATCAAAACCACCTTCATATTGTGCAGAAGCTGTTGCTCCACCCCATAAAAATTCTTTTGGAAACATTTATTTTTCCTCCTTATTCATAACAAACCCGATTACAAAAGAAACAACAAAAGTAATTGCCAGACAAAGAATCATCCAGAGCATATTATTGTTTTTATCTGCATAAGAAGCAATTGAAAAAATTCCAGGCATTGCATAAGCATAACTATATACGTGGAAGAACATATACAAAGCTCCACCGATTGCCCCGCCTACAACCGAACCAATCAACGCTGCTTTGTATTTTGTGCAGACACCAAACAACGCCGGTTCCGTAATTCCTAAAATTCCTAATCCACCATTTGAAATTGCTGCTGCCTTGATGGATTTATCTTTAATTCTCAATGCAGCTCCAATTGTAGCACCCGCTACAGCAAAATTATTTAAGAAAAATGCCGGGAACATATAATCCATTCCTGTCTTCGCAAAGTTCTGAATGATTATCGGATCTAATGTAGAATGTGTTCCTGTCATTACCAAAAATGGCATAACACCGGTAAATACTGCCCCTCCTAAAGGTCCTGCTACATGAAATAATGTCTCAAAGAATACAGATAATACATTCGCTACATGATTTCCTAACGGAGCAATTATCCATAATAATAACGGCATAAAAACAGTAAATGAAATCATTCCTGTAAACACTAAACTTAAATTTTTCGGAATCAACTTATCTACAAAGCGATAAATATAAGCCATTAAGATAACACATAATACAGTTGGAATAACAGTTGAAGCATAACTATAGCATGTAATATGAATTCCTATAAAATTAATTCCTGAGCCTGCATTTTCCATAATAGTCGGATACATCAAAACACCAGCAACCATCAACCCTAGTAATTCATTCAATTTAAATCTTTTTGCTGTTGTATACGCAACCATAAATGGTAAGAAATAGAATGGTGCATCACCAATTGCATCTAACAGCGTTAATGTTCCGCTTCCATCTGCCAATATTCCACAAGATGAAAGAATAATAGACAAACATTTAATCATACCTCCTGCACAGAATACAGAAATCAATGGCATAAATATAGATGATAAGCCTTCTAAAAACGTATTAAAAGTAATTTTTTTCTTTTCAGTTTTTTCTTCGCCCACTTCTTCATCAATTTCTGGCTTTTGTTCAAATTCTCCCACTTTACACAAATCTTCATACACCTCTCCCACATGCGGTCCGATAATGCATTGAATCTGATTTCCAACAATTTTCACCTGAAGGACGCCTTCTACTTCTCCTAATTTTTTTAAATCAACTTTTTCTTTATCCTTTGCTATAAATCTCAACCGCGTTACACAATGGAATACATCAACAATATTCTCCTGACCGATAATCGTCAGAATTTCTTTGCACATCTTTTCGTATTTCATAATCTTTTCCCTCCTAAAAAAGGCCAGACTTAGTTCTATATTTCATAGATTAAGTCTAGCCCTGCCGGTAACTATCTTGTTTTACTTATTAAATTTGTAATGTGAACAATTAAATATCCCATCTCTTCATCTGTTATTTTTCTGCCATAATTGAAATCTAGAATTTCTTTTACAACATTTACACATTTTGTTGTTTCTGGATATTGAACTTTCAGCATACGATATAAGAAATCATCTTTCTCGCTCATTCTTGATTGCCCATCTTCTGATAAATATCTTTTACTAAAAAAATCTAAATGTGTCAAAAATCTTTCATAATAAGCAGTCTTTTTATCAAAAGAAAGATTATAATAATTTTCAATAATCTCTATTATTTTATTAATCAGTTCGATGCGTTCTTTACTCCTATGCTCCAATTTGTTTGACGATAAATTGAGAATGTGATAAGCGATAAACCCCGCCTCATCTTCCGGGAGCTGAATATCTGTCATTTCTTTTATAATCTTCAGGCTTTCTAAACCAACAGCAAATTCTTTTGGATGAAAGCATTTTATCTCTTCCTGCATATCATTCTTTATTGATACTCCATCTTTCATTCTTTCAACAGAAGAAAAAATATGGTCTGCAAGCATAATATATCCGATTGAATTTACTTTAATATCAATTGTCTGCTGCGCCTTCTTCAAGATTGCCTTTGAAATATCAAAAAAATGTACCGGAATTTCCTGCACTATATCGAAATAACGTGTCTTGTCATTTCCTTTCAGCACAAACATTTTCTCTACTTCTTTGGCCGGAATCATCATTCCTGCTTTTCTTTTGAAAGCAATCCCACTTCCCATAAGCACGATTTCTTCCCCACTCTTATCGCAAGAAACAATCACATTGTTATTCACAATTCTTTTTATTTCATAACCTTTTTCCTTAAATGACATAGTATATCGTTTCTCCACTCGTTATCTGAGATTCTTCCTTAATTTTTTTTAAATTAAAATCCTGTCCATTTGAAAAAATCACTAACACAAACGGATCTAATTTTTCTTCTTTAATTATATCCAGATTTACCTCTACTAACAAGTCTCCACATTTTACTTTCTGTCCCTTAGAAACATTTACTTTAAATCCTTTTCCGTTTAGATTCACTGTTTCAATACCAACGTGTAACAATATTTCTAACCCAAATTCTGTCTTAATTCCAAGTGCATGCCCTGTTGGGAAAACCATTGTCACTTCACCATCCACCGGTGCTACGATGAATGAACTGCTTGGATTCACTGCAAATCCACTCCCCATCATCCCTGTACTGAAAACACCATCATTTACTTCATTTAATGTCATGAGTGTTCCTTCAACCGGACTACCGATTTCTGTTTTCTTTTCTTTCTTTCTAAAAAACACCTTCTTCCCTCCTTTCTATAAATAAACAAAAAAAGACCTTTACATAAGTAAAGATCACGCCTAATCAAAGTAACAATTCTTGTTTATTTAATTATTCACATTTTCAAGATAAGCATCACGCCTAATTAAAGTAACATTCTCTTATCTATTTAAATCATAATGTAATTCAGTTGAATTGTCAATAAAATTTTCTTGATTTTCCATATTGATTTCAAAATTAAAACACATCTTCAAAGAAACATTGCAAGACCTTTCATCTTACAATGTTTCTTTTTTAATGGTTCTACCCTAATCCTCCCCGCGCTTGTCACCACGACGAATCTCTTCTACATTCTCATAGTAACTCGTGATTTCTTCTCCGGCAGCAATTGGCTCTGTCGGTTTTGTTCCATCACGGAATACCATTTTCAGAAGAATCGGTGTGATAATTGTTGTAATTACCACCACAATGATGACAGGTCCTAAAAATGCAATTCCCAACAGTCCAAGCGTAGAACCTTTACTGGCAACAATCAATGCCACCTCACCACGTGAGATCATACCGATACCAATACGTTTTGCCTGATAATTCTGGTATCCACACATTTTTGCACCGATACCGCAACCAATAATTTTTGTCAGAATTGCAACGATTGTAAGTACTACTGCAAACGCAACAATTGTAAAATTCATTTTCGGCAATACAACTTTAAGTCCAATACTTGCAAAGAATACCGGTGAAAGCAGCATGTATGAAATTGTATCAAATTTAGTCTGCAAATATTCTGAACGTTCTATGTTAGAAATAATCAGACCTGCGATAAATGCACCTGTGATATCTGCTACGCCAAATACTGCTTCTGCAATATATGACATTAATAGACAGAATACAAATGCAACGATTGTGTGACGATGTAATTCTTTTTTTGCTCCGTCGACCCATTTCTTATAAAATTTATAAAAAATAACTCCTACGATTGCTGCAAATACAAAGAATGCCACTACTTTGATCAGAACAATCGCAATATTTACACTGTCATCTGCCATACTTGTAACAATTGTAAGTGCAATAATACCAAGAATATCATCAATAATTGCTGCTCCAAGTATTGCATTTCCTGAACGTGTTTTTAATTTCCCCAGTTCCTTTAACGTTTCAACTGTAATACTTACAGACGTCGCTGTGAGGATTACTCCAATAAAAATATTTTGTAAAAATGTGCTTGCACTTGCATAAGACGGAATCATTCCTGGTCTGTTAAATATAAGCGCACAGAAATATCCTCCAATCAGTGGAACGATTACACCGCAAAGTGCAATTACAAATGACGCTTTTCCACTTGCTTTGAGTTCTTTGATATCAGTCTCCATTCCGGCACAGAACATCAGTACAATTACACCGATTTCTGCAATTTCATGAATAAAGGCTGTTTCACTTAACACTCCTAACCCTACCGGTCCTAAAACCAGTCCTGCCAAAAGTGCTCCTACTACCTGCGGCATCTGTACTCTCTTTGTCAAAAGCCCCAATACTTTTGTGCCAAGAAGTATGATTGCCAGATCCAATAGATAACCATAGCTGTTCATTATGCTCCTCCTATGTTGTCATTTTCACTTCGTTATCCCCCAATAACTTACGTGTGACATCTTATATATTTTTTAGAACACTTTCTCATGTTCGTTCATAGTCATAGTATAACTATAAACGATAACTTTTCTAACTAAGTCGTGGTACCTGCTGGCCTCTCAATTCAATGATCGGTCCCCCGGTTCCTTCGATATATTCTCGGGTGATCGTCACCTGTCCGATGTTATCATCCTTCGGTATTTCATACATAATGTCAAGCATAAACTCTTCAATGATCGCGCGAAGCGCTCTGGCTCCGGTATCCTTTTGCATTGCTTTTTCAGCAATCGCCTCAAGTGCACTATCATCAAAGATAAGATTTACTTCGTCTAATGCAAGTAATTTTTGATACTGTTTCAGTATTGCATTCTTTGGTTCTTTTAGGATTTTCACAAGCATGTCTTTATCCAGACCTTTCAATGTGAAAATAATAGGAAGACGGCCGATAAACTCCGGAATCATTCCGAATTTTCTTAAATCTTCTACTGTCACCTTACTGATCAAATCTTTGTCATCATCATATTTATCTTTCAGCTCAGCATTAAATCCCATTGAACTTTTCTTTGTCAGTCTTTCTTTAATGATTTCTTCCAAATCCGGGAATGCACCTCCACAGATAAAAAGAATATTTTTTGTATTTACTGTTGTGAGCGGAACCATCGCATTTTTACTGTTTGCTCCAACAGGCACTTCCACTTCACTACCTTCAAGAAGCTTTAGCATTCCCTGCTGTACCGATTCTCCGCTTACATCACGCTGACTGGATGTTTTCTTTTTCGCTATCTTATCAATCTCATCAATGAAAATGATTCCCTGTTCAGCACGCTCTACATCATTATCCGCTGCTGCCAGAAGCTTAGAAACAACACTTTCAATATCATCTCCGATATAGCCTGCCTCTGTCAGAGATGTTGCATCTGTAATGGCCAACGGCACATCTAATAATTTTGCCAATGTCTTTACCAAAAATGTTTTACCGCATCCTGTTGGTCCGATCATCAGCATATTAGATTTTTCAATCTCAATATCATCCATCGTGTCTGTAGCAACCCTTTTATAGTGGTTGTATACTGCTACTGACATTGCTTTTTTAGCATATTCCTGACCAACTACATATTGATCCAGCTGCTCTTTGATCTTATGTGGTGCCGGAATCTCTTTGATATCTAATTTTTTATATTTTTTAGTTGATTTTTTCTTCTTTTTCTTAATCTTTGGCTGCTGTGGAAACAGACTATCCAAATCAGATAGATTCAAAAACTGAACTCCCGGCATATTCATCATCTTATTCAGATCTGTCGGCATATTTGACATTGCATCAAAACTCTTCTGCAGACAGTCCTGACATACTGTAATATTGTTTGGAAATTCCATCATCTTACCCGCTACACTTTCCGGACGATGACAGATAAAGCAGACTTTCTCATAATCATCTTCTTTATCATCCTGGGAATCTTCCACTGTTACTACTTCTTCCTTCGGATCTTCCACTGTTTCCAGATCTACTTCTCTGAAATCCTGATTCTGATCTTCATCTATAATTATTGTGTCGTGATCTGACATCTTACAAATCCTCCGTTCTTTTGTATCTATATACCATTCCTCATTATAACGGAATATCACTCTTACTTCAAATGAAGTTTTTGTAAACAAGCTCTTTATTTTAACATTTCTACAAATTCATCTTCTGATATAATCGGAACACCGAGCTCTCTTGCTTTCTTATTTTTTGAAGAAGTGGATTCTACATCATTGTTAATCAGATAATTTGTTTTCGATGTAACCGAACCTGTCACTTTTCCGCCACGTTTTTCGATTTCTTCTTTTACCTCTGCACGATTTGCAAAATGGTGTACGTTTCCTGTAATAACAAAATTTACACCTGTAAACTTTTGCTCTGTTGTCTGTTCTTCTTTTGGGATTGTCACTTCCAACAAAAGCTTTTCAAATAATTCTCGATGTTTCTCATCTGCAAAATAATCAACGTAAGCTTTTGCAATCACATCTCCCACTCCGGAAATCGCACTTAACTCTTCTTCTGTTGCATTCATCACTTTTTCCGGATTTTGATCAAATGCCCGGCAGATTACCTTTGCGTTCGCCAGTCCGATGTTTACAATTCCAAGACTGTACACTAATTTCGGAAGTGTCGTAGTTCTTGCCTGCTCGATACTTTTCATCAGATTATCGTAGGATTTTTCTCCAAAACCTTCCATCCTCTGAATTTCTTCTTTATATCGCTCTACATGAAAAATGTCTGAGAAATCTTTAATAAATCCCCTGTCAATTAATTTTTCCAAGGTTGCTTCTGACAAGCCTTCGATATTCATCGCATCTCTGCTGACAAATAATGTAAATGATTTCACCTGTTTTGCCTGACACGTTGGATTTGTACAATACAATGTTTTAGTATCGTTATCCATAGAAATCTTTGTTGCTCCACCACAGACCGGACACACCTTCGGCGGAACACAATTACCACTCCGTGTCAGATTTTCCGCAATCTGAGGAATGATCATATTCGCCTTATATACCTGTATTGTATCTCCGACTCCCAGCTGAAGCTCCTCCATAATACTGACATTGTGAACACTTGCCCTGCTCACTGTCGTACCTTCCAGTTCGACCGGATCAAATATTGCTACCGGATTAATAAGCCCTGTTCTTGATGCACTCCACTCAATTTCCCGAAGTGTTGTCTCTCGGATTTCATCTGCCCATTTAAATGCAAAAGAATCTCTCGGAAATTTTGCTGTTGTTCCCAAAGACTGTCCGTATGCAATGTCATCATACACAAGCACCAGTCCATCTGATGGAAAATCATTTTCTGCAATATGCTCTGCAAACCATGAAACCTCATCTTCAATTGTAGATGCATCTACAAGATGATGCTCTACCACTTCAAATCCCTGTCCTTTCAGCCAGTCCATCTGCTTTATTCTAGAATTTTGAAAATCCACATCATCTGCTTTTACCAATGTAAATGCGTAGAATTTTACATTTCTCTTAGCTGTAATTTCATTATTCAGCTGTCGTACTGAACCACTGCATAAGTTTCTTGGATTCTTATATTTTGCATCAACATCCTCTATCTTGGCATTGATCTTTTCAAAATCATGATATCCGATAATTGCTTCTCCACGCAGGATCAATTCTCCTTTATACGGAATGTGGAGCGGTACATTTTTAAATACTTTTGCATTGTTTGTAATAACCTCTCCTACTTCTCCATTTCCTCGGGTAACTGCCTTTTCCAATTCTCCACCACGATATGTGAGAACAATTGTAAGACCATCCATCTTCCAGGACAGCATCGCCTTCTGACTTCCTAAGAATTCTTTCAGACGTGAAATTTCTTTCGTCTTATCCAATGAGAGCATCGGTTTCTCATGACGCTCTTTTGGCAACTCACTTAACACTTCATATCCAACATGAATTGTGGGACTGGAAGCAAGCGTCATTCCTAATTCCTGCTCCAGTCCCAATAACTCATCGTACAGTTTATCGTACTCGTAATTGCTCATGATTTCTCTGTCTTCCTGCTCATAAGCACGGCGAGCCTGATTCAAAATTTCCACAAGTTGCAGCATTCGCTGTTTCTTATCTTCCATCTTTTTTCCTCTCCTTGGTTACTTTTAAAGCAACCTCTACTATACGTTTATTTTCTTTTTATTCCCATCGAATTGTCTCATTTGAAGAATCCTTGATCAGTTCATATAATTCATTCAACTCCGCATCTGTCAACTTCCGATATGCTCCGTCTTTTAATCCATTCAACTCTATATTCATAACCCGAGTGCGGAACAAATCTTTCACCTGATATCCAAGTGCCTCACACATCCTGCGGATTTGTCGATTCAGGCCCTGCGTAAGCACGATTGTAAATGTATATTTTCCAATCTGTGTCACCTTGCAAGGTCTTGTCACAGTATCCAAAATCGGAACTCCTGTCGACATTTGTTTTATAAATTCGGGTGTGATTTCTTTGTCTACTGTCACTTTATATTCTTTCTCATGCTGATTTCCGGCTCTCATCATTTTATTAATGATATCACCGTTATTCGTCATAAGTAAAAGACCATGCGAATCCTTATCCAATCTGCCGATGTATGTCACACGAATCGGATAATTTAAGAATCTAACAATGCTATTGCGTTCCCTGCGCTCTTCTGTACAGACTATACCGACCGGCTTATTTACTGCTAAAACCACCATCTCATCTGTTCTGGAAACCATCTTTTTTCCAACCTTTACAACCTGACCCGGCAGCACCTTCATCCCCATAGTCGCTTTTTTCCCATCTATGGTTACTGCTCCGCTCTCAATCAGTTTATCCGCATTTCTTCTCGAACATACACCTGCCTCGCTTAAATATTTATTCAAGCGGACAGGTTCATTTTTCTGCTGAAACTCTTTTTTTATCTGATTACTCACTTTTACCTGCTCCTAGCATTCCACTAATGTTATTATCCTGGAAAAATGTATTTCCGCTGTATAAGAACAACGCATCTGTGATTCGATAAGAATCCATGATGTCCTGAATCGTTCCACTATAATATCTCGGGTCTACGACTACGATTTCTCTAAAATATGGTGTCAAAAACGGAATGAAACTATTTGCAAACGAATCTTTTATAATTAAAATTCTCCGTGATTCCTCGGATGTTGTTTTAATATCAATAACTGATGTGTTACCGCCTAAAAATACACCGTACTGATCTCTCGTCTTTAATTTTGAAGAATCATATAATGATGCTGTTTTTTTCTGTTCATCAATATAACTTACTAAAATATCTTCATCCGAGTCTTCCGGAACATAGATGTCAATCTGTTCTTTCTCTCCCAATCTGCATCCGGCCTTTGCGGACAAGGTTCCGTTAAATGTGGTTGATATCGGATATGCCGCGAAGTTGCTTACTGCATCTGACTTGATATTCAATGACTCCACAGCATCTCCAAACGCATAAAATGCTCCAAGGCTTGTCCAATGATGATCTGTCTTATAGAAAATCTTCTCGTCTGTATGCTTCTTAAGTGAACTTGTCACATCAATCCAGTTGATTGACTCCCCAAGTTCACGTTTTGCCTGTGAAAACATACGATTTTGATCTGCAACTGTTGCCAGTGCCGGCAAACGGTTTTTCAATACATTTGCAGCATCCGGAACAAGCATTACCGATGTATTGATATCCGGATAAGATTTCGCAAATGATTTCATAGATTTCAAATTCGCATTCAACTGTTCCTGATCAGGTGTTGCGATTTCTTCCATCAACTGACCTTTTTTCCCAATCAAAACGCCATTCTCTTCTTTGCTTCCGCCAATTCTGTCTAACGCCGTCTTTAATTTTCTCCAGGCATTCCTTCCTACGAACTGGTCAGCCTGATAGGTTTCAAATTTGTCCATAAAATCTCCGGAAACCAGACTTTCAATTGTCAGCTTCGGTCTGCCCGCCAACATTCGATTTTCCTCTTCCGACATTTCTTTATTCGGAACGATAATATTTAATACAAGGAAAAATACGATACATACAACAAATGCCATTCCTATTATATGCTCTATTTTCCAGCCACTTCTTTTTCTCTTTCTATTATTCTGCATTTTTTCACCTAGAATCTAAAATATAAAAATGGATTATATGTTTCTGTTACAAGGAATGCAATACAAAGTAAGAACATTGCAATGTAAACCGCACAAGTTACGATAGCTCTTACTTCTTCGCTTTGCCAACATCCTGTTATCTTCTTCAACAGCTTGTATCCTCTTGGTGCAGATGCCAGAATTGCTATTACGATCAATAACCAGTTTGTAAAAATCATAAAGAATCCCTGCTTATCAAAAATTCCTTTTGCACCAATACCAAACATCACCTTCAGATACTGGCCTGCATATCCCAATGTCGGGCTGAAGAAAAATACCCATCCAAATAAAACCAATACAAATGCATAAATGTGCTGGACTGCTGATGGAAGCTTCTCAATCTTACTTCCCCAGAGATATTTTTCTAAAATAAGGATTACTCCGTAATACAATCCCCAGAACATAAAGTTCCATTGTGCTCCATGCCATAATCCTGTCAACATCCATACGATCAACAGATTTAAGATATGTCTTGACGGAGTACATCGATTCCCTCCAAGCGGAATATATACATATTCACGGAACCATGTACTCAGCGAAATGTGCCATCTTCTCCAGAAATCTGTAATACTTTTGGCAATATACGGATAATTAAAGTTTGGCAAAAATTCAAACCCAAACATCTTGCCAAGACCAATTGCCATATCCGAATAACCGCCGAAGTCGAAATAAATCTGGAATGCATACGCGATTGCTCCTACCCACGCTGTCAAAGTTGAAAATGAACCCATCTGCATCGCAGCAACCTGTTCATATACCGAGCCAAATGTATTTGCCAGAACTACTTTCTTTGCTAATCCCCTGATAAAATACATTGCACCCTCGCCAAACTTAGTCGAGTTAATGCTACGTTCCTTTAACTGCTCCTCAATGTCAATATAGCGGACGATCGGTCCTGCGATCAACTGCGGAAACATTGAAATATACAATGCGAAATATAAAATATTTTCCTGTGGTTTTACCTCTTTTCGATATACATCGATCAAATAGGACATTGCCTGGAATGTATAAAATGAAATTCCGATTGGCAAAGCCAGCACACGATACGGAATATCGATTGGCAAAATTGCATTGATCGTATCCATAAGCAGCCCATAATATTTGAAGAATCCAAGAATCAACAGATTCATTACCACTCCAAACATAAGGCTCATCTTCATAGCCCTTGCATTATCTCGTTTTTCGTAAATATCCTGTCCACAAAAATAATTCAATATGATGGAGAGAATCATTAAAATAATATAAACAGGTTCGCCCCATGCGTAAAAAATCAAGCTCGCCGCCAACATCACATAGTTCTTCATCCTAAATGGAACAAGATAATACAAAAGCAATGTCAATGGTAAAAATATAAATAAAAATGTAATGCTGCTAAATAGCATATGTTTCTCCCTCCACCTTACAGACTCTTTGAAAATGCTGCGCGATATTCATCCGCCTTCGGAGCTACTGCAAGGAATATATAATCTCCTCTCACCTTCAGCTGTGCTGAATCTAACAACTGTACCTGTTTTGGTGCATAACCGTCAAAGTCATTCTTTCTGTTTTCAAGACGCCGATTGATCGCATCGCGAACGCCCTGCATCTGTCCATCATCTTTTACCTTGATCATAAGCACTTCTTCCGCTGACATGCTTGAAGCAGAAGAATAAAATAACACACCATCATAGTCTGCACTGTTAAGACCATAGTAACGCTTCAGTGCCTGGCTGTCCTGCTTCACAAGGTTCTCTGTGTCCAATGATGCCTCCACGCCTTTTGCAACTTCATCAAATGCTTTTGTACTTCCACTCGCAAAAATCAGCATCAGGATCACAAAGACTAAAATTGCTGCAACTGTTATGTATTTAAAAAGTTCTGTTCTTGTAACACTTCCCCTGTTCGTCATGATAAAGACACCTCCACCATGTGATCTGCCCATATTGGATAAAACTCAGATACAAAATGAATTCCGTCCTCGTCGTAATATTCATCTTTTACAAGATCTGTATTGTCCACATACGCAATCTGTAATTCATCACACATCTTCTGTAATGCTTCGTTGTATTTTGAAATATTTGCCAATGCCGGTTTCTCGGCTATTGCACTTTGCTGCACCGGAAATATTGAATTTATCAAAATCTTTGTATCCGGTACTTCTTTTTGAATCTTTGTGATCAACTCTTTATATTGTTTGATAAATGTATCTGTATCTCCATTCGTATTGATCACATCATTCATTCCATAAGAGACGAACACCATCTGTGGGTTAATCTCTTTTAGCTTTTCACACTGGTCATCCAGATCAGTAAGTGATGCACCTATTTTTGATACGACACTGTTCGCATTCAAAACATCGTATGCCGTAAATCCCTCCGTAATGGAATCTCCCATCACGACCGTACTTGCAAACATCTCTTTTAAGCTGATCGTACCTGCCTTATACGCTTCTTCTTTGTCTTTTGCCTCAACACGTTCTATCTTTGTCTCGACCGAAGCGACATCTTTCTTCTCATTCGTCTCAATATATTTAATCCCTGCACTTATCTCTGCGTTCTCATGTTTATTCGATAATCGAACTCCAATTACGACAAGAATTGCTGCTACAACACCTGTAGCAGCAATTCTACTATATACTTCTATTTTTCTTCTATTCTTTCTTTTGTTATACTGTTTCAATTTCTTCGTTCGTGCCTTTCCCAAACATCTATTTTCACTGTTCTAATTGTTTTTTTCATATGAGAATAATCATGAATTTTTGTTCACAATTTTCCTTATTTAATAATACTTTTTTTACCCCAAAAAGTCAACAAGTATGGTATGATATTTTATACTGTAATTGGAGGTTACTGTTCATTCCCGTGTCAATCACTACGCTGATTGGCACGGAGGATGCACGTTTTATCTTGAACGGCATCTCGTCCATCGCCAAAGGCGATTTAAAACGGCGAGATGCGTTGCTGGTCACATGTACTGTGAACAGTAACAATTTTAGTACTTTTTCGGAGGTTTTTTATATATGATTTCTTTAAAATTAACAGAAACGAAAAAATTTATGTCTCAACTTCTTTTATCAGAGCTTTTTGACCATTTTCTTTTCATTGAAGGTGATATTGTCACCTTTAACAGCTTCCATATTGATGGTTATATTCAAAAAGATTTTTATACAGAATTTCCACCCGAAGAACTTTTTTCTGCTGCTTCCTCTTTCTCCGGTTCTGAGGCACTTCCAGAATATTCTTACTGGAAGCAAGTGCGCGAATATTGTTTTTCTTTGATCAAGGGCAAACGTACACCTCTCAGCTTCAAGTTTGTGTTTCGCCTTTCCCCTACTAATATTGCCAAATTAATCTCTAAGCAGAATCTGGACTTTCAGCCAAACACCGTACAGGGACTTTATCTGAATATTCAATTTAATGAGCAAGGGCTGACATGCGTCACAGGAACATCTTTAAATACATTCACGTTGGATAAGTCACTTGAGAAAGCGTGGGATGGGATGGTGCAGAGGTTTTTTACTAAGAATGGGGTGGCGTTTGAGGTTGCTATTTAATTCACGATGGCCTTCAAGCAAAAAAAGACTATGCACTCCTGCTCAGCTTCGTCGGGCAAGCCCGACTCCTATTCGCTGGATTGCATAGTCTTTTTCTTGCTTTGTGGTGTATCGTGATAGAAATAGGTGGAGCGATGAGGGATTTGCTTTTCTGGGATCTGATGTATCTATATCCTGAGTTTATTTGCTGTCGCAGATGCTTTTTGGACAACTGATGTATCTGCACTGCCTTGATATTCATTGTTGCAGATGCTCTTTTTTAGATCAATGCATCTGCAACTTGCTTTTCTTTGAACTTGCAGATACTTTTTAGCCTGCCTGGCATGTATAATTGCATCTACATCTTGCCTTTTCTGGGATTTAAAGATACTCCCTTCGCAAATTTTTCATCTGCATCCCACATTTTCGATAACATGCGGATGTTTCTCATTGAAATTTTGCATCCTCAACCTACTCTTTCTATGCCTTGCGGATGCTCTCCAGTAAAATTACGCATCCCCGAAAATCCGTTATCGCAGATATCGTCCCCTATATCCTTTGCGTTCTATTTACTTCATAACTTGAGCCGATACATTACTTACAAAAAATTGATATAAGAAATTCGAGCGAATATGGAGTGAGCGTTGAAGACACTTAGAGCGTAAATTTTTTGTGTTAATGAATTTGAACGAACATGTTTGAAGCTGCGTAGCAGCAAGTTTGAGTTCAAATTCATTTGCTTTTAGCAAAAATTTACGCTCTTTTGTGTCTCCCGCTCATGGAATCTGAGCAAGAATTCTTATATCAATTTTTTGTAAGGAACGTATTGCCACCTAATGAACTAAATAGCAACTGTCTCCCCCAGACAGAACGAATAAATCACTTTCTCCTTCACTTTCTTCCCAAGCAGCTGCTCGAGAGCCTTTGCATAATACTCTAACTGTGCATGATATCTCTCTTTCAATTCTGCACCATTTCGAACCTTGTCGGTTTTATAATCCAGCAGTACAATTTCTCCATCTTCTTCGAAATAAACATCAATGATTCCCTGTACCAATATCATTTCATTCTTCATATCTGATTGACAAACATCCTCTACTTCTTTCTGGCACATATCTTCCATCGCTGTCTGGCAGGCATCCTTTATTTCTTCTCGATAAATCTCTCCTGCATCTACTCCAAGTACAAATGGCTGTTCTGTTTTTAGCAGCTTGCTTTTTGCAGCTTTCTGCATTCTTTTTCCGATATTACTATTCAAGAAGTTCTGTATGTCTTTTATTCGGATGCACTTTGTCATCTCTTTTGTAATAATTTTATCTTGTTCCATCTGCCTGATTGCTTCTTTTAGGGATGTGGTATTGTATTCTTGTGTAAAATCAAGCTGTTCTAATACTTTGTGATATACACTCCCTCGCGAAGCACCCTTTATCTCTTCCTCTTCTTGTAAAAATTTAGGCAAAAGAGGAACTACCGGTGCTTCTTCTATCATTTCCTCACCATTTTCTCCGCTGCCATCTTCACTTAGATATGTGCGTTTTTTCAGTTCGGATACGGTAAATTTCAGTTTCCATTTTTGCATTTGCTGATATGGATAACGATATGAAAACTGCTCATTCAAATGCTCTTTTAATTCATTGTCATATACATTTTCCAGATTCCAATGCTCTAATATATCCTTTGCTACCTGCTCGGCTTGTTCTTCTCTTTTGTCGAGTACCGCAGCATCCCAGTAATCCCACACTTTAATCGAAATCGGTGCATCTGGCTGTGCAGCCACCGGAAGTACCCAGTCTAAATATTTATGTGCGGATGCTAATTTTGAAAACGTCATACCGCCTTTCGATGCATTTTCAATCGCAGCATTTTCATATTGGAGCACAAGATTCCGAGCATCTTTTAGCTGCCCTGTCATAATCAATTTTTCTTTTGCTCTGGTCAGCGCAACATAAAGTACTCGAAGTTCTTCTCCTAAGGTTTCCAATTTTGTCTGCTGCTGAATCATTTTCTTTAAAAATGTCGGAATTTTTGTACGTCTATCCAAGTCAATCTGATCGATTCCTACACCAAGCTCCGGATGAATGATCATACTTCCGTTTACGTCCTGCATGTTGAAACGTTTGCCCATTCCTACAACAAATACAATTGGAAATTCCAAACCTTTACTTTTATGGATTGTCATGATCCGCACGGTATCTGCCTGTTCATCTATAATATTCGCTTCCCCGTAATCTACGTCATATTTTTTCAGCTGCTCGATATATCGCACAAAGTTAAACAAACCTTTATAACTTGTCCCTTCGAATGAACATGCTTTTTCAATTAGCATTTCAAGGTTTGCCTTTCTCTGCGCACCGCCAGGCATTGCCGAGATATACACACCGTACCCTGTTTCTTCTAATATTTTCCACAACAATTCGTGAATGGATGTGTATGGGATTAATTTGCGGAAATGTTCCAGCTGTCGGTAAAATTCCTGCAGTCTTTCGCTTTGTTCTGCCGCCTCGTAAAATGTGCTGTTTTCTTTTGAGTTTCGGATTTCGGCAAGCTCTTGTGCAGATAATCCGACAAATGGGGAGGTCAATACTGCTGCCAGTGGAACATCCTGTCTCTGGTTATCTAAAAGTTGCAGGTAATCTAGTAAAACGCTTACTTCATATGTTTCAAAATAGCCTTCCCTGCTACCTGCATATGACGGAATCCCTTCTTCATTCAATATCGTTGAAAATACATCCGACCACCCTTTTGCACTTCTTGATAAGATTACAATATCCTGATATTGGGCCGGTCTATATTCGCCGGTTTCCTTATCCTTCACCCTTGCTTTTCCGACCAGTTCTTTAATCCGCTTTGCAACCATCTGCGCTTCTAATTGTTTTCCTGTTCCGTCAAGAAATTCTGTTCCCTCTTCCAAATCATCGGGGATTTCTGCATCGAATGTGTCTAAAAGCAATAATTCAGCTTCATTTTCCAAGCTGCCATCTTCACGCACCAAGTTCTCGTAATCTGCCCCTAGATAAAGTGCCGCATTCTCGTCGTACTCTACTCCTCCAAGCTCTCTTCTCATAATCCGCTCGAAAATATAATTTGTACTATCAAGCACTTCTGCACGGCTTCGGAAATTCTTATGCAGATCAATACGCTGCTTTTCTCCATCTTCCAGACTGTAATTCTCATATTTTTCCATAAATAATTCCGGACGCGATAAACGGAAACGATATATACTCTGTTTGACATCCCCAACCATAAACACGTTGTATTTGCCTTTGCTTATCGTAGATACGCTTGTTAAAATTGCTTCCTGAATTAGGTTACTGTCCTGATATTCATCAATCATAACTTCTGCAAACTGTTCCTGATATTCCTGTGCGACGATTGATGGAACCAGTTTTCCTTCTTTTTCTTCTGTCAGAATCTGCAAGGCAAACTGCTCCATATCATTGAAATCAATAAGATTTCGTGTTCTTTTTTTCTCCGCAAATGCATCCGCAAACATTTGGACCAACGCGACAAATGCCTGCATCGTATCGTGGGATGCCTCCATGTCTTTGAGCATTTCTTCCGGCTTTTCATAATAATAAGCTGCGATTAGATCTTTCACCTGCTTTTTGACCTCATCACGAAGCTGTTTTACTTTTTCTTTCTTTTCCTCCGAAACGCTTTCATCCTTCTTTCTGGACAACGCTTTCCACTTTATAGATGTCAGCTCTTGATATAACTGTTCATATTCATTTTGCTCTCTATTGAGATTTGACAACATTTCTATATCCATTTCCAGCATTTCTGCATACATATATGGACCATCTGCTTCTTCGCAAATTGCCAGTGCCTCATCCAGGATACCAAGCATATCTTCTACATAGTATTTTGTCTGTTTTGCCGCAATCTCAAAGATAAAATATGCCCCATCCTGTTCATTTACGGCATAGTTATCAACACATTGCCAAAGCCATTTTTCCGGTTGTGGATAACTTCTTGAATACTCATACAACTGTAAAATAAATGTCTCTAAGCGTTTATCATTCCGTCCGCTTCCAAGCTTTTCTACCAGCTTTAAAAATGTCTCATCCGCCTCTTCATAGCACGATTCCAGAACTTCTCCTAATACGTCCTGCGAAAGAAGCTTCAACTCGCCTTCTTCTGCAATACGAAATCCCGGATCAAGATTTATCACATGAAAATGTTCTCTTATAACAGATAGGCAAAAGCTGTGGATCGTTGTAATTGAGGCGCTGTGGATCAATGTTGCCTGTCTTTGTAAATGTGCATTCTCCGGATTTTCTTCTAATGACTTTTCGATTGCATTTCGTACACGCTCTTTCATTTCAGCGGCCGCCGCCTCTGTAAATGTCACGATCAACAGACGGTCCACATCTATAGGATGCTTCTCGTCTGTCAGCATTTGTATAATACGCTCTACCAAAACTGCCGTTTTTCCAGACCCTGCTGCAGCAGATACAAGAATATTCCGGTTACGCAGATTTATGACTTTCTGCTGTTCTTCTGTCCATTTCACACCCATTTATCTTTCCTCCTGTGCAGCAATATGAATCTTTTCCAACACATCCTCTTTGGAATATTTCTCAAGTCTGCGATATTCATAGCCTTCGATTCTTGTATCAAATCCGCAAATTGCACGATAGGCACAATAATCACATCCGGTCGCACCGCCCATTTCATATGGTTCTGCCTGCACCGTACCATCTGCTATTTTGCCTTTTAGTTTCGCTTCTAATTTTTTTGTATAATCAAGAAATTCCAAAAATTCATCTGGATACAGAGCTTTCGAGGTTTTACTCAATGCTCCGCTTTTCGTTTTTGAAACCGGAATATAATTTGACGTTCCTTCCAGATTATGCTGCAAATGTTCCACAACGATTTCGTCTGCATTTACCAGACCATCCAGACGAAGCTCTTTTAAAATCTTACCCTCAAGCACTTCATCGTCCTCTTCTTTATCTACGATTGGATCTTGCATACGATAATAGAAAATTCCGGCAGGAATAATCTCTTTTCCTTTATGTCTCTTCTGCTCCACATCCAGCGCCGCATTTAGATAAACCGGAAGCTGTATCTGCAATCCGTGATAAAATGCTGTAATGTCAAATGCTTTCATACCGGTCTTATAGTCCGTAACCTTTACATATACTCCATTTTCATCTTCACATGTATCAATTCTGTCAATCTTTCCGCTTCCAAAATTAAATTCATACAGACTCGGACGGAAATCACTCTCTGCCATTTGCTTTGTCAATGCCCATACAGAACGCTGGATTAACTTCTTAATCCTTGTGATCGTATACTCATTTCTTGCAGTGCTGTACAATACCGTATTTCCGTATTCAAGAATACTTTCTTCCACACTTTCCTGAATAAACCGCTCCTTTACTTCTTCCGACATAGCCGTCCATTCTACCTGTATATCATCTGCTTTTCTTGCAAATCTTTCCATAGACTGGTGTGCTATATTTCCCAGATCCATCGCCTCAAACTGATAGCGTTCCCGCTCTGAAAGGCGAAGCCCATATGTCAGAAAATGTGCATATGCACACGAAGAAAACCGCTCCAGTCTGGTCACGCTGACACGCTCTGTGTTTCCATATAAATCCTTTGCAGTCTCTTTTTTTAATTGCTCTTTTTCTTTCTTGTAAAATGCTGCGTCTAATATTCTTTGCAATACAAGTGGGTTCTCTTGATTCTTTTCTTGTTCAAAATACCACGAATACAATTCTTTCCACTCGTCACTCAATCCGTATTGTCGCTTGGCCAGTCCATCTACCAGATATTCAGCTCCCTGCATCCATGTCATTTCTTTTTCTGATAATGATTTTTTTTCTTCCTCAATCACTTCCAGATTCGGATACATCCTCTTCAAATCCTGTATCAAATATGCCGGTCTCAATCCTTTTCCGTCGGCAGATGTTTTTGAATAAGAAAGATAGAGCTTCTCCGATGGTTTTGTCAGATTCATATACAAATAAAATTTCTGCGTGTATGTTTTTTCTTTTGCTCCCGGTGATAATGAGAATTTTTGTTCTGCAAACTGTTCTCGGTCTCTGTCCGATAACAAACCGCCCTGTCCAAGATTTCCCGGAAGAAAAACATCATTTGCCCCGACAAAAAACAACACTTTCAAATGATTCAGACGAGTACGCTCCATATCACCGATCACAACCTGATCCAGACTTGGCGGAATAACCCCGACCTTTGCCTCCTCCAAACCAGCATCTAATAACTCATTGTATTCTTTTAACGAAATCTCTTCGTCTCCGAGAAGTTCAACAAACTTATCAAACAGCTCCATTACAATGCGATATACCTGCGAATATTCTTTTGCCAGCGCAAGCTCTCCCTGCTCTTGAAAATAATTTTCCATCTCCTGCACATTTTCCTGCATCTTTTCTTGAAGCAAGAATTCATGTACTGCAATTGTTATTTCCTTAACTGTCTTTTTTCGCTTTTTTAATACCTTTGTAAGTGTTTCTATTTTCTTTACAAACCGTTCTCTCAATTGATTCAACGAATCCAATGCCTGTGCGCTTACATCCAGCTCTTTTTGTTCTGCTGCATCTTTTCTTTTCATTTCATAAGTAGTCCTCACCCACTTATCTGACCACTTACTATATCCACGCAATCCCAGTGCAATCACATAATTTTCCATGCGATCCACTTCTTCCCTCGTAAATCCTGACATACCTGTCCGCAAAAAACGAAAAACACTTTCGTATGAAAAATTTTCTTCTTCCATTGCCAGCAGACTTCGTAAATATTCTACAAATGCATTTAACAAAATGCTCTTCTTGTGGTCCATAAAAATCGGGATCCGGTACTCTTCACATGCTTTTTCTAAATGATTTGCATATGTTCCCATCTCACTGACAATCACGCCCATTTCCCGATAACGGATTCCTTCTTCTCTCGCAAGCCGATGTATTTGCGCCGCAACAAAATTCGCCTCTTCTTTTGGATTTCGAGTTACATGTAATGATATTGCATTCTGTTCTTCGGTATAATGACCACATTTGTAGCGGAACAACTCATTTTCCAAAAAAGCCATCGCCGGATTATCCCGAAAACGGTAAGGTGTTTTTTCGTATAAATATACCGGTTCATCCACCAAAATACGATTTTCTCCTGCAATCTCGACAAGCGAAGTAACCATTTGCTTGCTAAGTGCAAATAGTTGATATGGGTGTTTGTAAACAAATGGATTCTCCCTTTGATCCATTTCTACGGTTATCATAACTTTTTTACATACCTTCAGAAGCTCCCCTAAAAGAGTGTTCTGAACCGGGGTAAATCCAGTATATCCGTCCAGGACAACAACACTATCCTTCAATATTTTCGATTCCGGAACCGCATCACTCAACACATCCAGCAATTCTTCTTTTGTAATATATTTGTCTGCAAGATAATTTTCAAAGCCTTCGTATACTGTACGAATGTCCCGCAATTTATAAGAAAGATAGCTTTCCTCACCAAGCGAATCAATCATTTCATCCAGTTCATCAAATCCGATGCCATATTGCGTAAACTCAGAAATCACAGATTTCACTTCACTGATATATCCCTGTTTTTTTAAATTACCTCGCAATACCTTCAACTCCGACTCATACTGTCCGGCAATCTTCCGCAGGATTAAATTCTTTCCTTCATCATCTAAAACATGTTTTGTTTCTCTGCCTGTCTCTTCAAATATACGGTGTGATAGACGAATAAAACTTAGCACATCAATATTCATGATTCCTTTGTTCGGATGTGCCATACACAGATCCTTTTGCGTCTGCATCGTAAACTGCTCCGGCACCAATACAATATAATTTGTGTCTGGATGAGCCAATGATTCTGCGACAACTTCTTTATATAAATGATGCGATTTTCCTGCACCTGAATTTCCAAAAATGAATTGTAATGACATGACACCCTCCTGAGATAAATACTGACTATGCATTCTTTCTTAATTCTTCAAGCACATTTTCAATTGCAGATACACTCTCTTCCAGCTCATCTGCGATTACTTCAACGCTCTTACCTTTGACAAGTTTCTTTTGGACTTGTTGTTTGAGGTGCTCTGTTCTTCCTTCTGCTTTTCCTTTCATTATTCCACGTTCTTCTATTCCTTCACTTAAATTACACATTACTTTCACATCCTCCTCTATTGATTTTTCCATTGGTATATGGTATTCGTTTTTGAGTATATTCAATTTTTCCTCTTCTCTTAGTGTTTCTGACAATAGTACTCCTAGAAGCCGGTGTAGTTCATGTTTCTCTTCTCTGGGAGATACTTCTTTTGTCAACCCTATCATAACGATATTTACCAAGTCTTCTCTTCCTTTCCAGTTTTGATTTCCTATAATCGTATCATTTTGCAAATGAATGTGATTCATACTGTTCTCTGACATGTTCATGCATATCCAAATGAAATAAACTTTCTTAATATCGTTATAATTGCTATTCACAAACTCTCTGTTTTTCTGGGATGAGATTTCTCTGCTAACGTAAAAAATGGTCCGGTTAAGAATGTCATATTCTGTTGGTTCTTTTCTCTGTGCCTCTACATTTATGATAATCTTCGAGCGTCCCTCTTTCAAGTGCACGTAAAAAATAATATCAAACAAAATGTAGCCTGCATTTACCTCTTCATTTACCGTATTCATTCCTATGATTTCTTTTCCGTTTTCATCCACTCCAACAACTTTGTTAGTAAGCCCCGGGTCAATCGGGATTTTCCCGATATGTATATCATCTTCAATCAATGGCTTCACTTCTTCCGGTGACATGCCCCGAAATTCTTCTACTGCCTCTATCAAAATTCGTGCCAGTATATCTTTGTATCCAAGCAGCTTTTTGGCACAGGCATCATACTGTGCTTTAAGGTCAGTCGCTAATACAGCATTTTTCAACTCAGTATTCATTTTTCCTCCTTTTGCAGAAGGAACTTCCTCTATCTTCAATCACTCCCAGTCCTCTTCTGCTTTTTTCATAATGGTTGGTATTAAAGCATAGATTTCTGAAATGTTATTAGAATATAGATGGTACGACGTACCTTAGATTTCGTATAGAAACATGCTTTTTCCTACTTTAACATAGAGTAGGAATGAATTGCAAGAGGGGATTTTACGGTTTCATTCAAGTACCTCCCTCCTTTGAGTTGCTATTTAGTTCATTAAGTTGGATAAGCGTCCCTGAGAAAAATATTGGATATGAATTTCTCTGTACTTTATCGCAAATCAAATGAATTAAAGAGCAGTGCTCTGTGGTGTACCGTAATAGAAACAGGTAGAT